>Ga0265295_1000074_pt1 | contig 197871 bp, 204 predicted proteins | sample Munlansysbiofilm_FD_192503 | JGI IMG/M metagenome (GOLD analysis project Ga0265295, IMG submission 192503) | Leachate microbial communities from a municipal landfill in Southern Ontario, Canada - Methane capture system biofilm | ecosystem: Engineered > Solid waste > Landfill > Unclassified ...
TGCGCTTGGAATCTTGTCGGTGTTTTCGACAATGGAAAAGTACTCGCCGTCAATTTTGGTGGCGACGAATGGATTAACAGCAACCTGAGAAGAGTCTTTCCCAGGTTGTGTTTCAGCAAAAGCTGAGATCACGTTCGAAAACAACATCAAGCTTACTAGTAGCATTGACATTAATTGTTTAAAAAAAGCTTTATTCATATTTATATCCTCATTTTTTGCACATATATGATATGAATCGGAATCCTATTTTTAAAACAAATCAAGCGAAAATAAAAATTTGATACAGTGTCTGAAAAGTATAAACTACCGTTCACTATACAAAATTCGGTATAATAAACGGTAGTTTATACTAGGGGCTGATGCTTAGCGATAATCCCCGGCTTAATTCAGATTCTCTGTAATTAAGCCGGAGAGAATACCAACATAAGAAGTTGCATATTATTATCAAACTCATTTGAATGAATTATGTGAATTCTAATAAGGCTCAAATTTTACTAAAAAGGAAAAGAAGTATCCTCTAATCGTACACTGAAATGTTCTATAGTAAAAATTATCCCAAAGCTCTTCTTCAACCGCACAAGACGCTCTCGGATCTGAAATAGCAACAATTTCGAATGGGTAAGCGAAATCGTTTCCTTCTTTGGAAAGCATTCCCCATATAAACGAGTCACCGTCTGCTACGGTTTTAGTTAATTCAAATAAAACATACACCGGAGATCCGCTTGCACTAGTGATCGACTTTGTGGGAGCCGGACCTGTTTCTGGACCCATGTCTGATGTTGTTAGGAATGCTTTCTTAGCCCCAGAAGCGTCTGATAAATAAATATTTGCTCGCATATGTGTAATGTGATGTAACCTATAAGCAACGCAGCCTGAGTTATCCATACAGGTTGTTGATAGTTCAGGAGTAGAGGTACATAATTCATTGCTTGCCACAGAACCATCACTTGCCATGCATGTTGCTGTTCTAGTTCTTGTACCGTCTCCACAAGTATTAGAGCAACTACCCCACTCGCCGTATTCCCAATCAAATGTGCATACATCGGTTCCTGTGCAATCCTGTACAAGTTCTACATCACTACAAAAACTAATATCTACTACAGAATTATCTGATCTTTTACACTCGGCTGTTCTGGTCTGGGTTCCAGTAACGCAGCGACTAGAACATTCGCTCCATGCGCTGTATTCTACTTTATACGTACAGGTGTCAAAATTTGTACAAGGCTGCTCTGAAACCGGTTTTGAACTCGTAACGGAACAAAGCACGTCTTCAACAACATTGTTGTCTACGTCGACACATGTAACAAACCTTGTAGACGTTGACGCGCCACAACCAGCCTGACAGGAACCCCATTCTCCAACCTGCCAGGAGTAGTTGCAATTACTATGACTTTGGCACTGCTTGGTTATTGATGGACGCACAGACTCATCACAATCAGCAGCGGGATTGCCATCAAGATCAATGCAAGAAACCGATCGACTACTCACGCCCTCTCCGCATGTAGAAGAACAGCCTTCCCACTTACCCACAAGCCAGCAAGAAGATTGAGTTTCACTATTTTTGCCGGGAACAGATTGTGACCCAATGCCGAATTTTGAGCACGAAGACACTTTTGCCGTGGGGACTTTGTTCTGATCTTGATAGACGTGATAGTTTACATCATCTAGCTTGGTCGCAACATACGGCAGCAACATGTTGTTTTTTTAACTTCCTGACTACTTGAGTCAGCAAAGGCAAGGGAAGCGCTTACCATTACCAAACATACAACAATAAAATAAAAAACAGATTTTTTGTAACTCATAATTTCCCTCATGATAATATAATATTATTTAAAAATTAAATAATATTAACAATATTCTTGGGAAATAAAAAGTTTATATTTTTATAAAACACACAGTCTGTGACGTTGAACAAAAAAAGCCTCCTGAGATTTTACTCAAGAGGCATGCGTTGATATAGCGTTTGCCGCGTTAGTATCAAGATTCTTTGATCATGACAGATTCTTTATCCAGTTTTTCCATATCAACAATAAGAATATCAATCTTGTAGTCGTATTTGCTCACAAACCAGACACCATCAAAGTCTGCACAAGAATCCATATCATTTGGCCGGATCAAGACTTCGCTCCTGCACTTAAGATCATAGGCGTCACCGACAATAAGCTTTACACCAGTGACATAGTCTGCATTTGTTTTTACACCGGAGCTAAAAAGCTCACACCAACGGACATTGGTTTTGACGGTCACACCGACGCCGAAGACAGTCTCAAAGACTTCAACTTCACGAATCAATTCATTTTCGCCATTGTCGTTGTCGATTGTAATTTCGATATTTTTCATTATTTTTCCGTAAAAATTAGATTTCTTCGTTGGTTTTGTTAGAGAGAACCGCTCTCGCCCAGGTCAAAAACTCGTTTTCATCATCAGCTTTGAGTCCCAATTTTTCGTCGTATACGGACTGAATTCTGCTGTAATAGAAATCGAGCAAATGATCGTCACTACTGTCCTCATCAAAAGAGTCCTCCAGTAATCTTTTCTGGGAAATTTCAACACTAAGAGCAGAAGAAACTTTGTTTTCTACATATTTTCCGTCTACATTTTCGCTCTGGAATACATAGAACCTGCCGCTGAAGTCTTTCTGAGACTGGTTGCCACTTGCATCAGGTTCGTTTTTTTCCTCAGTCTGAGGCAAAAATTCCTTAATCACTTCAGATTCTTTGACGACAACTGCTTCAATCCTGCCCTGAAAGTTGTTCACAAACCATTTTCCTTCAAAGTCCATACACGCACCAGGTACGTTGGGGAGGATTACAACTTCAGTCGAACGGTCTTCATCGTATCTGTCACAGACTTCAATGACTACGCCATCAGCATAGGTTTTGCCTTTTTCAGTGATTTCGACTCGAAATTCACAAACCTTGCGATCAGTCTCAATAATGAATCCAATTCCAAAACTTGTTTCGAAAACTTTGACAGCAGTAACAATACTAGGGCCGTATTCGTCGTCGTTATTGATTGAAACTTTGAATTTTTCCATTTTATTCTCGCTTTTGGATAAATAATTATAATTTTGATTTATTATTATGAGAGCATCTCATATTACATTTGTCGTTATACCATTTTGAAACAAAAAATGCCACACCGTTATGAGATGTGGCATTACATTATAATCTTTGGTGCACCCGGAGGGACTCGAACCCCCACGTCATTCGACACTAGTTCCTAAGACTAGCGTGTCTTCCATTCCACCACGAGCGCTAAAATGCAGAAATTATTTGTTCGCAATCAGCTCTTCTACGTTTTCAAGAAGCTTCTTTGCTTCCGATTCACATCCAGGCCTTGCATTCAGCTCCGTTGCAAAAACCTGAGCCTTGGTTGTTGCTTCGGCCTTGTCCATTCCAGTCCAATTCAGACCGAACATGCCCGGAACTACACAGCCGTCATCGGCTACCGGAGGAGTCTGCTCATTGCCACTTGCCGAAGAAGCAAAGCAAAAAAGCAACAATAAAATAAAGACCGCTTTCTTCATATTCATATTTAAAAATTCTCCAAAACAAACAAATGTTTTTTGTCTATTTTTTGTGTTGTATTACATGTTTTGCGTATTCTTGACTTTCAGCACTGGCTTTGCGTTTCGCCCTGAACTCGCAAATACAGGTTTCGCAAGTTCGTATTTCGATCATTTCCCTGCCTGTGTCTAGGCGCAAACACACAGCACTTTAAGCACAGCTTCGACAAACGCCAATAAGTCTAATCCGTACAGGAGCACGATGATTTGCGCAAAGCCAATGCTGAAAATCAAGAATGCAATTTAACAAAAAAACAATGTGGTGCTCAGGTCGGGACTCGAACCCGAACTGCCATACGGCAAGCAGATTTTCATACTACTACGTTTTTCAACGCCACTGCATCTTATTTTGCTACATTTGCAAACATTACAATGTTTGTAGTCTGGAGTACGCCTTCATCATAGACTAAAAATGCACGATGGCTCACCGCTTTTCACGGATTTTACGTTCTCTACGAAAGGTTGGTTAATCCTTTTTCAGAACAGCTATTCTCTCCAATAGCTCTACCGGTCTCATCCGGATTTCCCGGCTCATTTCCTGGTACGGAGTATCTTTAGTATCCATCGCCGGTCACGGCTCTCCACTCGTGACCCATCACCTGTCTTGATATTTAAGCCCATCAGGGCCTCGGTATCGCAACCGGCTGTTTCTCGTGCATGCAATCCTTAGATGCCCCCCATCTACTCTCTACACCTTCCTTGTAGCTATTGCCCATCTCTTCGAAAAGGACGGGATCGCGCAACCGACCAAGTGGCCAGATCCGAAGATCTGGATTTCTCAAAATCAATTTTCCACTTTTTTCAAGGCTTGGCTCGGCGTTGACATAGGATCTTCACGTCAGATGACATAAACATCATTTAGTGTTCGCCGAATTTGAGGGGATTCACCGTCTTGTTAGATTGACATAGACGTATAAACGTCATCCGCTCCGATTTCTCGGCTACGGCCTTACTCCAATCAGTACCCACCCAATTCGATCAGGTCTCTGTCGACTTAAGGGCTTCCTTGTCCAAGACTTTACCGTCTTTCGATTGGCCGTTACGCGGGACTGGGGTCCTACTACCGGCCATTTTTTCGGTGGTGCTCAATTTTCGAATGGTTTGTGAAAACCGTTTTAGCATAAGTCTGCTGTGTCTACCACTTCCACCACCCGAGCACTTTGACAAAGCCAACACGTGTTGGTTTTATCGAAAATTTATTCAACTATTATTTTTTCAATATTTTAACTAAGCTTTTAAAACAGTCTCGATATAATGCTTATATCTGATTTCAAAGTCAGAGTCAATACCGTTTTTAATTTTTACTATTCATGTTATCAAGAATTTCATTTGCTAGTTTTTGGGAAGTTTTTTTAGTTGACAAAGATTGACTTTTGACAAGTGGAATTCCGCAACTTTCTAACATGTTTTTGAGTTCTTTCACTTTGATTTCAAGCTCTAGCTTTTCTTTTCTAAGCTGTTCGATAAGCCGATCTTTTTCAGCGTGAGTTAACGAAGAAATCATACCATTGCATTCGGTCATAATATACACCTAAAATCAAAATTAACTTAATTACTACTGTTAATCAAATATCTGTTATTAAAAAATAAAACCAAAAATTTGAGCAAGGAATTGATCAAAACTTTGATCAATTTAATGATCAGTCAGCTTGGTTATCAAAAAAACTTACTAAAGAAGAATAAAATGGTACATCTGGAGGGACTCGAACCCCCACGCGAAACCGCATTTGATTTTGAGTCAAACGTGTCTACCAATTCCACCACAGATGCGCATAAATTCTGAATTATTTGGTACACCCGGAGGGACTCGAACCCCCACGCTATAGGCACGTGCTCCTAAGGCACGCGTGTCTTCCATTCCACCACGGGCGCAAAAATATTTACATTCAATCTTAGTCGTGCTCTACCACGAGATCGAATGCGGGTATTCATAAAAGCGCCAAAACATCTTGCAGAATGTTTTGGCGCAACCAGATCCGGACAGATCTGAGGTTGGCTAACCTTGTTGGCGCAACCAGATCCGGACAGATCTGAGGTTGGCTAACCTTGTTGGCGCAAGGTTAGCCAGGACTGAATATGTAGCAGCATACTTAGTCCAATTTCGATATAAACGAGGCACATTTACTCACACTTTGTGATATCAGATGCAGTATTTAGCCCCCGTAAGTTCAGTGGCCATCTAAAAATACGGTATTTTCGATCTTGTTCCGCGCCTAGCTCTGTGCAAGAGCATTAGCATGACTGAGGTGCACGTGTCTCCGCCGTACGGTGTCGAACGATACGCTGTATCTGATATCACAAATTGTGAATTACATTTGCTTTCAATTATACTATGGTGCCCAGATCGAGATTCGAACTCGAACTGCATATGCAAGAAGATTTTCTTATCCACTACATTTTTCAATGCCATCTCTAAATGTGATGTTTGGGATCTGGAATACGCCTTCATCATGAGCATACAAGTACTGCGTTGCTTTTAGATGTCCCCCGTCTACTCTCTACACCTTTTCTACATGTTATTTTCTTGTTCTATCTATAGACAAGAATCGCACAACCGACTCGGTGGCCCAATTACATTGGGTTTTCTCAAAATCAATTTTCCACCTTCGTAGAACTTGGCCCGGCGTTGACATGAAGCGCTTATACCTTGTCCGCTCGGGATCTCGTCGGACTTCGTATCATTAATCACTACCTGGCCGAGGCGGCTCGATATAGTGATGCGCTTTTTAGTTTTCGCCGAATTTGAGGGAATTCACCCACGACCCTTACCCCGTTGATCTTAATCTCAGGACGACGGATTATTCCGCCTGTTTATAATGGATGTCGTGTTTTACCGTCTTTCGATTGATTGTTATGCGGTTCTGGGACTTCTTTATTTCCGTCGATTACCCCAGTACAGGAACGGGACTGTTTCACTACCAATCATTTTTTCGGTGGTGCTCAATGCCTGATTACAGGCTTTAATAAGTCTTCTGTGTCTACCTATTCCACCATCCGGGCACAAATTTCTGGCTACTGTACGTTTGTCCATTAATCAGACAGGAAATACCTCACAGTTAGGAAGGGAAGACCCATATCATTAATATGAATACATATTAAAGCTTCCGCTCTTTACCACAGCCAGAACTTAAATTTATCTGCTATTTATTTTTAAAAAAAATTATACGTTAAAAACATATTTATCAAAAACAAAACAGAATGTCAACACTTTCATTTATGATTTTTTATTAACAATTAGATCCAGCCTTTTGCCAATAATAATCAATGATACGTTTCTTATTAGTATATTGATCGAATAATGTCAACAGAAAGAATTCCGATATTGTCTCGACCAAAGAAGTAAGGTTATGAACAAGTCCGTGAATAGCGTTAGCTCATGGTGCCTGATTTGGTGTCGGCAGCCCGAACACATCTCATCATGTCAGTCTGGGAAAACAAGTTTTCAACAAACAAGGTTTTAATTTTTTTCAAATCATCCTCAAATTAGGGTTTGGGGTTGATTTGAATGTCGTTGACTTTTAAATCGTTTTCCAAAACAATTTTGCCATATCAAGAAAACATAATCTGTACTGTTTTTTATAATTTTATGTTATAACATTTTTTGGAGTAATTATGAATCAACCACGAACCTCTCAAGGTTTAACAAAGATCTATTTACAATCTTTTTTTGAAAGCAAAAAACTTGATTCAAATAAGATTTTTTTATCTGAATCCAGTAGACATGCGTCACTTGAAGCAAAAGACGCCTTGCTTTCTGGAAAAACTGATGACGCACTTCAGATTATTACACATATTTTAGCCGCTGCCCGCGAAAACGGCGATCAACCCTAGGAGTCTGTTATGGAATACAGCCAAAAAGAACAAAGCAGAATGCTTGTTGCTGCTCTCGATATAGCCATGAAAGCTCACGGCAATCAGTTCGACAGAGGCAAAAAGCCCTATCTGCTTCATCCTTTGCATGTAATGTCACAAGTTGAGTCCTTTTTGGCCAAAATCGTGGCATTGCTGCATGATGTTGTAGAAGATTCTGAATATAAAATTGAAGATATTCGCGCCGCCTGTTTTCCTGAAGAAGTTTGCGAAGCCGTGCTGGCCATAACCAAGGTAAAGGGTGAGACTAGGATGGATGCGGCGAAACGAGCCAAACAAAACGAATTGGCTCGAACCGTAAAAATCGCGGACGTCAATCACAACATGGATCTTAGTAGACTGGGCAAGGTGAGCGAAAAAGACCTTGCCAGACTTGAAGAATACAAACAGGTTCTGGAATTCCTGCTTTCCTGAAAATAATAACAAATCACAAAACAAGGATATGCTATGTTTATTCTTACCTCAAAAGTTGAAAAGCGGATTATGGGACGCCTTTTTACCCTTCTCTTTGATAGGGAGCGAATTATTGGCTGTACCAAGACGGAATGGGATGTTTTGAACGATGGCCCCGACATGAAACCACACAGATCCGGGCAAAGTTATGAGTCAGTTCAGGCCAAAATAGCACAGTGGTCTGTCCTGGATGAAAACAACAATCAGTTCCAGCTCGCTGTCATCAACGACAAACTCGTGGTTTTGGAAAACGACGATGACGAAGAACCGAGCTTTCCGGCCATGCTTGAACTTGAATGGTTTCAGCGCCTGAATTCAGGAGACATAGAATGATAGATTTAGAAAAAGCAAAGGCTGACGCCTTACAGCGATTCGAAAGGCACGAAATGATCGTCAAATATGATGATGGCAACGGATTTCGGCACCTTGTTTTTACTGTGCCTGGCGATAACAACGACAGGTTTGAACTTGTAAGCTTTGGTAATACCTTGGTGTATACTGGAGATATTGGATCATATGTTTTTGAACGCAGGGACGACATGTTTTCCATGTTTCGAAACACAGAAAACGAGTTTGTGATAAGACCAGATTATTGGTCGAAAAAAGTTGTCGCTTATGACAGGCACGACGGACTTGATGAATTTGACCCTCAAATGTTCAAAGAAGACATTCAAAGCATGGCTAAAGAACATATTGAAGACATCGAACATATTAACGGTAAACTTTCTAATGAAGAAAAGAGTTCTTTCTTTGGGGAGATAAACAGCCACTTCTACGAAATTGAAAATGAAGAAGAGGCCCAGAATGCGCTTGACTCACTAACAAGAGATTTTACAGCTAAATTGTTCAAAAACTTTAATTTAGAAGACGTTTATCCTTATGAATACAAGACGTATACGGAAAGGTTTATTTTATGCTGTTGTGCCATTGTCTGGGGTGTTCAAATGTACGACAAGTCAATAGAAAATAAAATTCTGTGATTTTGATATTATAATTTAAGGGGCTTTTATGAGTCGAACCAGTGCTGATCTCAAAGCAATGACGATTGGTGAATTGAAAGAGTATCCATCCATGCCAAGAGGTTCAGCTAAAGCAATCAAAAGTTGCATTGACAAAGAAGCTAAGAACTTGAGGCAAGGATCTGAGCATACGCAACAGGCAAGGCAAAGAATTGCAGGGGTTCCTGCGAAACTTGAAATCAGTAATTAACTTTTATTCTAACGAGAAAAACCATGACTGAATATAATATTAATTTTACCAGTTACGACCAGAAAGAAGAAGAGAGCAATGTGATTCGGGCCGAGTCCATTGACTCCATTTCGTTTTCTTACGATGGAGGCAGAGTTGAAGTTTTGATTAATGGCAAAGTCGCTATCTCTTCGTATCTCGGTGGCAATGATTGCAATGTCGAGATTAAAAGGAATTAGACATGAAAGCAATTTTTGTACAACGCCATAATGAAATTGATACAGGATATCATCGCGTAACCGCACATGTCATGGACACAGAATCAGGTTCTACAGATACTCCTGTCCTTGATAGTGGAAACATTTATAAAGATGAAGTTGAAAACGTAATTGAAAATCTCCGGCACATATATACGCAAAAAGGATATGCCTTCAGCATTGTAGAGATGGCCGAACCCAAGATGTCCAGTTACGAAGACAGGCCTCATGTTGTTTGCCTTTGCGGCTCAACAAAGTTCAAGTCTAGCTATGAAAAGGCTGTTCTTGAAGAGTCGTTAAAGGGCAGCATCGTTTTAAGTGTGATTTGCTACAATCACGCTGACAACATTAACTTGACGGAAGAACAGAAAATTCTTGCTGACAAACTCCATAAGCGCAAAATCGAGATGGCTCATGAAATTCTGGTGTTAAATGTTGGTGGCTATATAGGAAAAAGCACGCAAAACGAAATCGAACACGCGAGGCGACTTGGCAAAAAAATTAGATACTTGGTAGAATTGTAAAAAACAAACCCACATTTTTTAAATGTGGGTTTTTTAATTCAAGCAAAAAAAACTATTATTTCATATAAAAATTAGTTTTCGGTAAATCATAATTTATGTATGTATGCGCGTTTATATTGGCACTACATTTTGTACCAGTGTATCTATAGCACGAAAAATAATACCTAATCCTTTCTAGATCGCTAATTTTTGGATCTGGCACCGAGTTCCCATCGTAGTAGAACCTGTACCAAGCACTCCAGTTGCTTGCCCAATTGTTGTACCCGCTATCATAAGAGTAAATGTTAGTTCCTAAAGAATCATATAAATACAAAATTAATCTTCCCGCATCTTTGTCACTAGCATAAGAATATGCATTAACGCCACTTTCTATAAGAACCTGCAAATTATTAGACTTGGAAAAAGCAATCAACCCCCCTACAGGAATATCATGATACCACGAAGGATTTTTTCCATCTCTTTGCCCACTGCTCCATAGATGGTAGTAATTTATCCAAGACGACATGCCTCCTTCATACAAAGTCTTAAATCTATGAAGCTGTTCTTCGTTGAGGCCATCAATAGCGTTAACGTTGTCGAAATTGTCTAAAAACGCCAGATTTGGGATAAGTGTCCACCCACCATTTGTCATATCACAGGTGGCTGTAAATGTACCTTTAGGTCCGACAAGAGGGTACGAGCCGTTTTCGAGACTTGGATAGTCATGTTTCAGCTCAGCACACGTTGCAGCCGGACATTGTTTTGTACAAGTTTTGTTGACTTCCAGAATTTCTCGTGTGCCAGGACAACTTTCATCCGGAACAATTTTGCCCTTACTGTTTTTGCACATAGCCTCACGAGTTTGAACTCCGGGTTCAAAGCAGGCAGATTGGCACTCGCTCCACTCTGTGAAAACCCAATCAGAACAATCAGGCGTACAGGCCGCCGTAAGTAGAGGTTCACCAAACAAAGATAAGCATTCCTGATTATCAATGACATTGCCTTCATTATCGCGGCACGTTGCTGTTCTTGTCATCGTGCCTTGCTCGCCGCACAAGCCCTGACAAGCAGTATATGCGCCGTAATTCCACCCACTCGTACATCCAGACGTTGCGACACAAGAGCCAATCAGGCTCGGTTTGACTAAACCAAAGATATTGCATTCATTATCAATTACAATTTCTCGATTACCAGTTTTGTTATCAATTCTCAGGCAAGAGACAAGTCTTTGAACAGACCCTTCTCCGCAAGTAGTAGAGCATTTACCCTTACTTTGAACAAGCCATTGATATTCCGAGTTCTTATCAATGCAATAAAGTTCTTCGGCAGGCATTGCTTTTTTATTGCAAAAGCTGCCTTCAACAACCGTTGAAACCCTGGTTTCACCGTCGTATTTTTTACATATAACTGATCGCTGAATGGTTCGAATCCCCTCTGTGTTTGCAGTGCACGGAGATGTTGATTGAATGTCCCAATAAAACGAAGAAGTTTCTCCTACTTCATTTTGACCTTCCTGAGGTTGGTATTCTTCGCCGAACTTGTTTGCGCTAAGCGTAACCTTATCTTTCAACGCATCAGGAATCGATGTACGACTTATGATGAAATAACTCTCATCATAAATAGGTTTCGCTTTAATAGCCCCTTTTGAATCTGTTTGTAACGGATCGGCACTTGCGATTCCGCTGCCAACCGTAACAAGCAATAGAAGAAAAAAAACTATTTTTGATCTCATAATAAACACCTTTAATTAACAAAAAACTAATTTAGAAAAAGACAACTTTCTTATTTTATGTAGAAATTTGCCTTGGGTAGGTCCGTGTTGATATATACATAAAAATCTCCGACAGAACTACACGCTGAGCCGTCATACCTCCAGCACTGATGTTGAAATAAAAAGCTGGATACATTCGAATCTACAAAATCGTGATTCCAGAAGCGAAATGATTGAGGATAATCTCCTCTTCCCGACTGCCAAAATGACAATTGGGTGCCACCTGTATCGTACGAATATATAATTACGTTACCTTGATCTCTATCCTTGTCATAGCCGTTAACACCAGTTCTAACCGTGATAGCTAGGGGAATTTGTTTTGATTTAACAAAGTCTCCATATGTTGATAAATCTAGACTAAACGATTTTGTAAAGCTGGAGACATTTTGATTTCCAGATCGATAGGAATATGTAGTATTTATATACGAACTCATACCTTCAGACATCAAAGTATTAAAACGATACAACTGGTCACTATTAAGACCCTTAATCTCAGAGACTGCGTTAAAGTTAGACAGGAACGCCAGGTTCGGAACCAATGTCCATCCGCCGTTCACCATGTCGCATGTGGCTGTAAAAGTACCGTTTGGCCCAACAAGAGGATAACTTCCATTCCCAAGCTCTGGATAATCCGCCAACAGCTCAGCACAGGTAGACGCCGGACACTGTTTCGTACAAGATTTACTTACTTCCAAAACTTCTCTTGCTCCTGGACAGTTTTCGTCAGGCATAACCTCATTAGCTGTATTCACACATGAAGCACTTCTAGTCTGTATTCCAGATTGAAAACATCCGGCTTGACACTCTCCCCACTCTGAAAAAACCCAATCTGAGCAGTCTGGAATACAAGCCATGGTCAAAACAGGGTCGCCAAATAAATCTTTACATTCTTGACTATCAATTTCGTTGTTCTCGCTATCACGACAATTAGCTTCCCTTGTCTTTGTGCCAGGCTGACCACACAAGCCCTTACATACTCCATAAGAACTGTAATTCCAATTTTTCGCACAACTCTTTGTTTCGACACATGAACCCAAAACACTAGGTTTATTTAATCCGTAAATTTGACATTCGTTGTCGTCTACAATTTCACGAACACCTTTTTCTGCATCGACTCTTAAGCATTGGACACTGCGCTGAACCGTACCTTTTCCGCAATCAACAGAGCATTGACCCACATTTTTTACTAACCATTGATAGTTAGAATTCTTGTCTATGCAATATATTTCTTCCATCGGCTTTGTGAGAGGATTACATAAATCCGAAGAAACGACAGTCGATACTCTTGTTGCTCCATCGTATTGTTTACAAATAGCCGAGCGACGAATTGTCCTTATTCCATCAGGATTAACCGTACATGGAGAGTTAGAAGAGATATCCCAATAAAATGAGGATGACTCCCCTATCTTATTTTGCCCCTCTTGAGGTTGATACTCTTCCCCAAATCTATTGGCGCTATATGTTGTTTTATCCTGGACTGCGTCAGCATAAGACTTGCGTCCAACCATAAAAAAAACGTCATCGTAAAAAGGCTTCGCCGTTATTACTCCATCTTTATTTATATCAACGTCGTTAGCCCAGGCCGGAAACGCAGTTATAGCTATCAACATCAATATTAGAAAATTTTGCCACATAATTTTACCCATTAAATCATAGTTCTATTTTATTAAACTCTACCGCAAACTCATCTTTAATACATGGCAACACCGTCATGATCTCAAAAAGTCCGTTTCCATCGTCGTCTGTAACCCAAAACTGATATTCAAAACTATGACCAGTATTATCAACACATAATTGATCTTTCAGTGTTTCGTCAGGCTCGGGCCATGATTTCAAGATTCCGCTAGATAATAATTCATACTTGTTGCCATATCCATGATATTTCGCAAAAAACACGCTTTGTGCATCTTCGAGCATACGAATGTTATCAACAATCTCCGTAGCCTTGGCCTTAATTGAAGATTTTTTGAAAGGATTTGCCATTAACGCAACCAAAAGTCCTACAATAAGCGCAATGCCTATAATGCAAAATATGGTTTCGAGCAGTGTAAATCCTTTTATCTTACAATCCATAAATTAAACCTCCATTTAAACAAAATTCAAAAACATATTTAAAACACAGAGCGCCTACACACCCCTATCAACCCCAACAAACCGCCACCCAAAAGAACTGCCGTTCCAGGTAACGGAACGGGAGATGGCGCAACAGAAGATTCCGTGAGAACAAAATTGTCTACAAATCCCCCAAACTTACCCGAAACGCCCGTCCCGAGAATAGACAGCGTTACGGCCCCAGTTGGGCCAGAATACAAAAAACTGTCCTGAAATGTTGTCCACTCTGACGTGTTTAGATCTGGAGTAAATGTATAGAAATTACCAAGACCAATTTCTACTCCACCACTTGAAACAGGCTTTCCTCCACTGCCAGACGTCTTCATTCTATTCAGATAATCAAAAGAAAAGTCGTATGTTTTTCCTGACACAAGATTCAGAGACTGTTCTAAAGAATAGTTATAAAGACCATCCATTTCAACACAAGCGCTTGTATTCGACCCACTAAACAGATATCCACGCTGAATTTCCATGTGATCTTGTGACAGTATCCAACCATCATATTCCGCAACCAACTTATAAGAATTACCAGAGATAGAAACTGTTTCAAAATTACCGTTAGAAATCAGGTTTGCGCTAGCAGTAGACGCAACAACAAGAACAGTGTTAGATTAAATATTTCATAAACTACCTCATATATATTTAAACAAGGGAAACTTATTTTTTATAGTTAATATTTTTTAAATCAATGATATTTAAATGTTTTAAAAAAAGAAAAACCCCTCAAAAGTAAATTAAGCCGCTCAGATTCGTACATGAACCTGAGCGGCTTAGATTCCTCTGAGAGGTTTTATTGTTATTCGTTATTTTTTACGACATCTAAGCGGGAAAGCTCACCACTTTAACCGTGGGAGTACCGTCAAAAAGAATGTTGCAAAAAGTGGCTAATGCATAAAATCAGTACTTCTTGGAAAATCTTCCTTTTTCACTCTTGGCAAAACTGGCTGATAGATGTCAACAGCATTGAAGCCTTTTTCTCCAGGAAAAACGCCATTTGTGTCGGGAAGCATGAATTGTACAACAGATATACACGATGCGTTCTTGTATCCGGCTCTTACGAGATACTCCGGATGTTTTTTGTAAAAGGCTCTGGTTTGGAATCCGTAGTTTTCAAAAAAAGTAGTATTCTCAATTTGTTCAAGGTTGATGAAATAGTCTACACTCTGTCCTGTTTCTTTGTTTTTAAATTTGATGATTTCTTTCACCATTCCAAGGCGGACGCCATCTGTTTTCCACTTTTCGAATAAATCATTAAAGAGAGGAGTGATAAGGTTTGCTGGGGCGTTGCCAACAAAAATAATCTCTGGAAAGCCATAGTACGCGCAACCAACAGTATATACAAACGGAAGTTTTTTCTCATCTCCTGATATTCCGAGAACAAGAAAACTCCCCGAATCTACCAAACTTTTTGCTTTTTTCATAGTCTGCTCCGCCCAATTCAGGCCACAGCCACAATTTTTTGTTCCCATGTTTTACCTCAATTTTTCATATATGTTTTAGAGTTGCATTTATATATAATGACAAAAAGAGTCAATCTTGTACTCACGATATCCGCATCATATAGTATTAAGAAAAAATAAAAACCCCTTAAATTTCTCTAAGGGGTTTTGTGTTTTATGAACACGGCAATAACAACTAGTATCCTTGCCTCATTCGTCCAAATTTCTTGATCGCTTCATTGAAGTCGTTCATGAAACTTTCATTTTTGTATCCATTCGTTGTTGCATTAATACAGCTTGGACAAACTCCGAACAAACGCGAACCAGTTCGAACCTTACCTTCAAGTTTAGCTACGTGCTTCAAACACTTCTCACAATAGATATCCATAACTTTTCCTATAGTGTTGAATCGATCTTGGCCTTTGCCACATTTTCCATCCCCATAAAAGCAGACACAAATTTCTTGTGTTGTCTATGTTTGGAAACAAAAGCCGAAACCAGATTTATCGATAGCTCGTGTTGCTGAACAGCAAGCTTTCGTTTTTTCGTTGTTCCTCTTTTCTTGACTACGTTGAAACAGTCTTCTTCAAGGTAGTCGATGCCGTAAATCAAACGAAGATAATCCTTGCCTCTTACTTTCATCATAGGCTGGAAATAATATCCGTTCACGTCCTGTTTTGTCGCAACAGGCAACTTATACACAAAGCCTTCTCCGGAGCGGCAATAGCTTTCCCATCTCCGAATCGAGGCAGACATAGACTCTTCATCTGTCAAATCAACCACATCATAAGGCGTTAGTCTCAACACCGAGCCTTCGTCACAGACCTTCGCCAGTTCTGCGTAGATATCGTCTCGATGCATGAACGCTCCATATCTGGCGCTAACATCAACTTTATCAGAATTTCTCCTTGGCTTCAGTTCGGCCTTAAAGATCAGATTGAATGCCTGGAAGTGTGCGTCCTGTTCCGGGGTATCGAAGCAGTTCAAAGCGTCCAGAAACGACGCCGCATTTATTGTCTTGCTGTCCTTGATCTGATCAGCAAAAGTAAACTGGGAAAACGCACGCGTAATCAATGCACATTCACCCGGCGTCCTGAATTCTTTCTCGATCAATTTCTCGGCAAAGAGATTCCAGGGCATGGCTTCGGCGCTAAAAGCAATCGCCTCATTTGGCCCAAGCCTTGTCATGGCAATTTCAGCCAAGGCTCTCAACAAGTCAGGTCTGTTTGCAAAGGCCTGATGCCCGTTTCTGGAATTGATTGTTACCAAACGATCGACGCCAAAATAATCCGCGACAACCATACTCCCGCACAACAGAATATAAACGTGGGAGCCCATATGCTTTTGTTCTTCATACAGTGTGGTGATGCCACGCTTCCGATAGTACTCAAACGCATATCGCGGATGTTCGAGAACAGGAGAATCAAGTCCGGGCATGTAGTCACACGGAGGAATTGTCGGAGCAATGCAAAAAATGTTTTCACCATTTTCCCTTACCCCAACCTCAGTAGATCCGTTCACGATTTCCTTGGTTCTGATCGTGTAGCCAGTATTAGGAAGATAGATATCCGAGTAAAAAGAAGTAATTTCATCCTTCATTCTTTTGTCCGAAACCCGAAACTCTTCCTTGTGCTTCCATGTACACACAATAGCCCAGCTCGGCTGATCCAGGTTCTCGTAACCCTTGATGTCAATATATTCGACATCGTAGTTCTTACTCAGAGCTTTTACGACTTCATCATTAAAATCCTGACGAGTGTATTCTATTTTATGATCCTTGTGTCGGAACTCTCCTTCTTCAAGGCCATATACAGAGTTATATTCCAGATTTGGGACGGTGATAATCACGGTTTTTGGGACATAAAATCTGGAAATCATATCAAGAATCTTATCGCGCTTGGATTTGTGATTATGTTCCAGCACTTCGGTGCAAACCAGTAGGTCTGTGCCAACAAGCTTTTCATGATCACGAGGACACGAGATATCGCCTTCGAGAAAGTCTACTTTCCCACTTTTTCCGTTTTTTGCATAACGAATGAAGTAGTCCATACCGACGTAATCAATTTCAGGCATCGCGGAATGCAATGCCCATGCGAATTTGCCTCCGCCACAACCAAGCTCAACGACTGTTTTGACATTATCGCCGATGCAACCAATAATTGTTTCATGACGAAGTTTGTGCAGGCCAGGAGTTTTTACGGACTCGACATCCTCCACCCGGTCAGATTTCATGACTTCATCATCAACAACAGCCATTTCGGCAACAGCTTTATCGTAAAGTGCGATATGTTTTTTGTTATAATTGAACAAACGCTGAATGACCCATCCTCGGTTATCGACTCGATCCAACCACGCCGAAGACAGTCTCGCCAACTTTAAAACCTGTTCATCGTTTACATACGACATAACCTGTTTCGCCGTTAAGGCATTGGCTCCGACATAGAGTTTTTGAACAAACTCAGTCAGACTGCAATCATTTACAGTAGACAGTTCAACAACGACAGAGTTTTTGACGTCCGGCCAATTATTTGCCGTTACGTCCTCAACCTGTAAGCCGAGAGACTGATACATTTTTTGAATCTGTTCAAATCCAACAGCAAAAGGGCCAAGGCACGCACTGTATCCACCAGGTACAAAGAACTGGTCTTCAGTCATTTGCGTATCCTGATATTTTCCAGCCAAAACACTTCGAAATGCATTAGCAACCATCAGAAGATTAAATGGTGCCACAGCCGAAAGCTGGGTGTGAACATAAGATGCCATATTCAGATCGCGGGCGGTTTCGATAAAAGAAACCGGGTCGTTGATAACAGAAACGGCATAGGAATGAGAATCGATGTATTTTCCAAACACTTTCCGAGCGCCGGAACTGCGTTCATAGACAGAGGCCGGATTTTTGACCAGCTTGTACGAGAACATGTCAGCATCAGGTTCGTTACTAAATCTGACCTGCTTCAATACAACAAACATAAAAGCCTCGATTGGTATTAATTTTATTGAAGAAAAAAGCAATCTACCTTTAACGCAAAACTACTCCGCAGTATCAATAATGTCTAGAACTGCCTCATTCACGCTTTCTTTATAAGCAGCAATGACTTCGTTTCTTCCCCATCCGGTTTTTGTTTTCAGTTTTTCTGTAAAAATTGCTTCAATCTTAATCAAAAGATCTTTTGTTTTTGTTTTCATATTTAATTCTCCGTTTTAGGAATGATAAATTACGCTTTACATTGTATTGACGATAACTTCGCCAAATCAATCAGCCTCAAGTGAAGCAAAACTCAAGTCCATCATTTGGCTGAGATTGCCGAGACTCTGTCTGTTCTTTGATTTGGCTATCGTTCTTATCTGACAATTTTTGAGCGAGAAAAGAAAGAATTTTTCTCTCCACGCTTTTTTCTACCGGGTTGTTTTCTCTGTCAACGACGAACATCTTATTGTGGCGTATAATTTTATACACAACATCATCATTATCGTCAATGAGTAAAAACTTTTCCACGAATCCATCAAGTTTTTTCACATTCATTATCGTTGTTTCTCCTACTGTTAGTTGAAAATTATTATTCACATATATTCCCTCATTATATTGCTGTGTAAAGTATAAATTATTGCCTTTTGTTACTGAAAATGATACTAATGTATTAAGAAAAATCGAAATTCTTTTTTAATTTTTAAAATCTTGAGAACTTGTGATGCAGATTGTTTACGAACTTCCTTCCAAAAAGACAGAAATTGAACTTGGACTGTTCATACTTCCTGGTGAGGTATTTGCCGTACGCGGTAAGCTAAGCAAACACATGTTCGGAGCCTTGGTTAGATCCAACGGAACGTATGCTTCTATTCAAACCATAGCTCCCGCTGACATTGGTCTTATCACAGATCAAATTTCTGTTTTACCCAGAGAGATCAAAAAAGAAGTTGAACCTGTTTTTAAAAAAATTAAAAAGTTTTTGAAATTTTCGAGTTGTGTTTTATTTTCGATATCTGATTTTGATCGTGTTGTTGAGCTACTCGAAGCCGAACACAGCTCTGCGGTCTGCATTAATTTTGAATCAATCGTTAAAGATCTCTCCACTAAAATTGGGATCGATAACTTCACGCCTACAGCCTTATACCAGGTCAAAGAATCTGATGAAGACAGGCCTGATCTCAGTGAGTTGGGATGGGCTCCGAAATCTGTAACAGTTGCTTTTTCAGTTTCTGACAAGCGCGGGCCAAGAATATGGGAAGAAGATGGTCGAATTCTTGTTTCGGCAAAATATGGCGATGGGAGTTACGAATTTTTAACAAAGGACAGACTGTTTTCTTATTCCAAAGAAACCAGACTCATTAGCGCTCCGGTTTCAGAAGATTCTCAGATCAGGACTGTTTTGCTCCTGTCTCAGATTGCGCAAAAATCACCTAATACATACTTTATGTCTTTGAGTTTGTTAGAAAGACTGCAATACATTACGCCTGAATATCTTGAAAATAAGAAAAGAGAAGAACAGGTTGTTATCGAAGAGAAAATGCAACAGGTCGCCGAATCCATGCGAGGATTTAGGCATCAACTTAATCTTGCGCTTGCGGCTGACAATAACCCTGAGCCGGGAATGATCTATGTTCAGGACAACAAGGCTTGGATCAAGCCCGTTTATGGTGACGTTGGATATGCTAGACTGCGGAATAATTTCAATTTTTCATATGACCATGGTACAAAGTCGTTAACGAACGACAACAACACCCTTCTTTATCGTGGCATTCAGTTCGTGCAAGACAATCTCCAGGACTACAAAATTTCGATTGAAGCCTTGGCGCTATATCAGGCTATAGCAGAACAATATATTGCTGATAATGAAGTATTTGAATTGTCGTGGGCTATTGACTCTAACATTGAGTTCCCCGTTCCCGAAGGACTTAGTTATCGCGAATACCAAAAAGCTGGTATTGCGTATTCTTTGCAACGCAACAATGTTTTACTTGGCGATGACATGGGCCTTGGCAAGACAATTCAAATCATTGGCATTGCTAACGCCGATACAAGTATTGAACGAGTACTAATTGTATGTCCGGCAAGTTTGCGTACAAACTGGCTGCGTGAATTCAATAAGTGGAAAGTTCGAGACATGAGCGTCGGAATTGCCAAGGATGAATGGCCGAACACACAGGTAGTCATCACCAGCTACAACCTGCTCGATAAATTCTCTAACCAGGTCAGAGCTGCGAGTTGGGACTTGTTTGCTGCTGATGAATGTCAGTATATCAAAAATCCTGATGCCATTAGAACCGTCTATGTCATGGGCGGAGTCAATCCCAAAACCCAGGCTGACGTATCTAAAATAGAAGCCAGACGCATTGTCTTCGCATCCGGTACGCCGTTTGAAAACAGACCGCGTGAGCTTTTCCCTATCTTGAATTACCTTGCGTCTGAAACGTTCCCGATAAAAGGCAAGTTTCTGTTTCGGTATTGTGGACCCGTTAATAACGGCTATGGTTATACTTTCGATGGAGCTTCAAACACCGAAGAATTAAACGAAATCTTGCGCAAATCAGTCATGATTCGTCGCATGAAAGCCGACGTACTTGGAGAACTTCCTCCAGTTGAGCATCAGATCCTTTACGTTGACGAACTCGACAAATTCAAAAATGAAATTGAAGCCAACTCCTACGCCCTTCCTGACTCCGGACTCCTGGATCTCAGGTCCGAGATGGAAAAGCTGTCCAGAATTCGTGTCAATTTTGAAGATGTCGCGAAAATCTGGCACAGCCTTGGAGTTAAAAAGATTCCTTATGCCATTGAAGCTATCGAAACCATGATGCAAAGCGAAAGAAAGATGCTGGTGTTTTGTCATCACCAGGATGTGGCGAAAGCAATTCACGATCATTTTAAGAAGATTAGTGTCATCATGACCGGAGCAACGACGAAGGACAGATCTGATGTCGTTGCCGAATTCCAGACAAATGAAAAAATCAGGCTTTTTGTTGGAACAATCGGAGCTTCTGGTGTTGGCCACACCTTGACGGCTGCAAGCATTGCATTCTTCGTCGAAATGTCTCCAGTGCCTGGACGTATGCAGCAGGCCATTGATCGCATGAATAGAATTGGTCAGACATCTGACAAACTGAATGCCTACTATCTCTTTGTGCCCGGTTCCTACGATGAAAATACGGTACTGACCTTTACCTCGAAACAAATGAACTTTGATGCCGTAAACAATGAAAAACTTGAAATGCAGGATGTGGCCGAAGGCGAATTGACTGCCGCCGAGATCGAGAACAAATATGACCACGACTCCCTGCTTCTGTCTCTGTCACCAGATCAGGAACTAAACTCAGGGCTTGTGGTTGAGACCATTAACGAAAAAAACAACAAAGAAACAAAGCAAAAAAACAAAAAAAATGGATCTGGCAAAACTGAGAAAATTGGAAAAACCGACAAGCATTCTATTGTTGAAACAGTAAAAAATCAAAAATTGAGTCATGTTTCTGTGCTTGAATCAGTGAGTTCGAGACTTCGTGAGGTAGAACGTGTCGCGGCTTCGCTTTCAGAATCCGATTTAACCAATATTCATTCTGCAATTCGAGTTCTTGATGGCAATTGCGACGGCGCAATTGAACAGGATACGATGGGATTCAATGCCTGTGATACCAGAATCGGGAAAATGCTGGCCAGAAAGGAAGAGTTAAGTCAACTTGAAGGATTTACCGCACTTGAAATCATGTATAAATATATGGGCCAGCTTGATTTGTATTCGCCTCTTGTTGCGGAAAACATGAGAACAGTGTATGAAAGAATAAGAAAAGCAAATCAAAAAACACAATAGTGGGAAGCCGTATGTTCATAGCTATTCAAGAAGACTATACAGCAACAAAAATCGGATCGTCCATAAAAGCGGTTACAGACTATATCAAGAAACACGGATACGTTCTTGAAGACGAGGAAGAGCCGACACAAGCCAAAATCAAGGCTCATTTGTCCGAAAATTACCTGTGTTTGTACCGTCGAGGAGAAGACTCGGATTGGGTGGAAAAAATTGTAAAAGTCTAGGCGGAGGACCGCGCCCGGTCCAAACAAACCATGGTCCCGCCCGCATGTCCACAGATTAAATTATAGGGCTAAGGAGTGGGGGTCTTTAACCAGGCGCTGACGCGGAAAACAAGGTGCTGACGCAGACCTGGTCTGAATTGGTGAATAACATTTCAAGTCTTTTGCATTTTTCGAATTTATTGTATTTGTCGTTTTCACATCCTTCTAACTTTAAACAAAAAATAATTAGTCATCAAAGCTGGTTTCGAGAACAAAATGAGCAATAAAAAGAAGTATGGTCTCTGCTACGACGAATGTAACAATGTCTGGATAGACGAACAGGATGACGGAGAATACGTCCTGGAAGCCGACCACATTGTCGTGGAAGAAGAACGCAACATATTACAAAATGAAGTATTGGAACTGACTGAAGAAAATGAAAAAATAAAAAAAGAATACGAAAATCTTTCGGTCAAGTACAACGCACTCGAAACTGAGCATGCCGAGTTGCTGAGTAAACTCAATACAAATGGACTTTTGCAATGATCCATTTTGATTTTGTCGTAGAAGATGTAGGTGCTGAAAATATCAGGGGCACAACGTCGTCGATGAGAACTTGGCGGAGATCCGCGCCCGGTCCAAACAAACCATGGCCCAGCCCGCGCAGAAACGGATAAATTTTAAGGGGAAAGGTATGGGATCTTTAACAAGGTGCTGACGCGGAAAACAAGGTGCTGACGCAGGACTGGTGGAAGAACTCTTAGTTTTTGGACATATTCAAATTTCAAAATGTATCAAATCTGGTTTTAAAATTTTCGCGTTTCTAGAGTTGCATTCTAGTCTTGCTTTGGCTATTCAGTTCTTCATGTCGAATATATACCACTATACCAAAATAGCTCATCTTGACTCTATCACTCGCGATAAATTCATCAAGCCAACAACCGTAAATATCGGCAAAAACGAAAAACCTGCGGTTTGGCTGTCAACGAATCACAAATGGGAAGGAACGGCGAACTTCTCGATTCAAGAAAGTATGGAATTTCCGCGAAGACTCATATTTCTTCCTATCCGATTCAGGTTGAAACAAGAATGTATTAATAACGAACAGGTTCGGCTTGCGACTTGGACAGAACACAAGGCTAGTAGTGGAATTGATGCCCTGATAGCGATGGGACTAGAGAATGTAGCGAAGCAATACGATTCCAGTCCTGGAGATTGGTTGTGTTGCTATGAGCCTATCCCACTTTCCTGTTTTGATGAACCAGAGGTTTTTGATGGCGTGAACTGGGTTGAAATCAAACAAGCTTCAACCATTCTATCCGAGTCTTATGTTATTCCGACGTCAAAACCGAGGAAAACAGCAAAGGATCGAAAAAAACTTGTTGAAAAAGCGAAAAAGAAGAGAAACGAATTAAGATGATATCCCTTTAGTTTTCGAAAAAAATAGACGCCACGATTTGCTTGCGGTGACGTCTGTCTTTCTAGATGAGGGGCAAAGAACTAAAAAAATTTGATCGTACCGTCTTCTTCGACGGAATAATCATCCGCGTTTCTACCAGTCATAATGCAGTACATGGTCGCAATATCGTGCTCGTCAAAGTTTTGCGGCGATTCGACCAAGGTATCGATGATTTCCTGCCTGGTAGAGTCGATGTCCTGAATAATATAAGCCATAATCATCTCCTGATTTATTTATGATATTTAGATTTTGTAAATACTCTATAACATTTATATAAAGAAAAATCCAGTATTAAAAAAACAAAAAACACCAAATCATAAAGTATTTATTATTACTTATGATTTGGTGTTAGAATTCGATGCCCTGAGCCTCAGAACATTATTTCCAATTTAGTTTCAACAATTTTCGTTTTCAGTTTTTTTGTTTTTTACTTTTTTAACCGCAACCATAACCACATAAACAACAACTAAAACCGCCATAATCAAGCCAGGAACGGCTGCCAATATGTTTTGTTCCATTATTTTCTCCTTTTTTGCTATATTTAAGTAAGTGACTTTTGCATAAACACACAAAAGTCACTCCTTAATTTATTGTATTGCACATCCGTAGATTGAAGGATCTAGGGATGGATCTCCGCCGACCACAACTCCGCGCACAACTAGCTTTACAGCACCATTTGTACCGGGCTTTCCTAGGTAATAATTAGCTCCCCGATTACCTCCAGCACCAACGATAATAGCAGCACTACTCGACCCACGAGTCCTTGTTTCTGCGCCAACATTGTATCCCCCAGACCCACCAGACCCATGTCTTTTCTTGCTAGCAGTAAATGTTCCACCGCCAGTGCCGTATGCTGTTCCCCATATAGTCGTTATATAGGTTGGATTCATTGTCGTGTTCGATTCATATATACAATATCCATTTTTTCCATTCGGAGATCCTCCGGCACCACCGTACATATTTTTGCCACCTCCACCGCCCGTGGCAGACCAAGCAGTAACTCCTCCTATGCTTATTGACGAAGTTCCTCCAGATGCACCAGTGTACATCGTACCGGAGCTTGATCCGGAAGTAACGCCACCCTGACCTCCGCCGCCAAGAACCCAATATTCATAACTCTCAGCCCAAGCTGGAAGCGTGATATTGTATGTACCTGCGCTAGTGTATTCATATGTAACTATTTGTTGCTCACATGAACACCCTGTTGTTTCGATGCATGACTGACTCAATATCGTTGCTTCTGTGCAGAGACTATTTGCTACCGTTATTCCGTCAGACCTTAGACATATCGCGGTTCTGGTCTGAGTGCCTTCACCACATGTTGTTGAACATGAGCCCCAAGACCCATAATTCCATGAGTATGTACAACCGGAGGTCTGGGAACAGCTCTGGCTCAGGCTCGGAGTTCCGCAATAACTATTCGTCATCGTGGCTCCGTCGCTTCGCTTGCACACAGCGGTTCTGGTCTGAGTCCCGGCTCCGCAGTTTGTGGAACATGAGCCCCATGTCGAATATTCAAAGTTGTATGAACAGTTAGAAACGTTCGTACAGGCCTGACTCAATACGGCGGTGTCCGTACACAGCCCATTGGCTACCGTAGTCCCGTCGCTACGCTTACACGTCGCGGTTCTGGTCTGCGTGCCATCGCCACATGTTGTTGAGCATGATCCCCATGAACCGTAATTCCAGCTATATGAACAGGATTCGATACTTGAGCACGACTGGCTTGTTTCTGGCCTCGGAGCCGTGCAAAAACTGTCCGTAACAACTACTCCGTCACTTCTTTTACAAACAGCGTCCCTGACTTGTGTTCCAGTTCCGCATGTTTCAGAGCATGCGCTCCAAGCCGTGGTCTCCCACTCATAAGTGCAGCCGGACACGCTTGAGCACGACGTCGAAACTTCTTCCTTTGCTCCGCACTGCTCGGCTTCAACTACCGTTCCATCACTTCGCATGCAATCTGCTGATCTTGTCTGGGTTCCGGTTCCGCAAGAATTCGAGCACTGGCTCCAAGATCCGTAATTCCAGGCAAAGCCGCACCCGGAATAATCTTCACAAGATTCATTGAGTTCAGCCAGGCCAAGGCACATTTCATTCGGGACAGTAGAGCCATCACTGCGCAAGCACTCCGCCGATCTCGTTTTTGTTCCAAAGCCACAGGAGCTGGAACACAAACCAAATTCCGAGTACTGCCAGTTGTATTCACATTCCGATGTCTCAAAACAAGTCTTTGTTGTAGTCAGATCTCCGCAACTGGCTAAGTCAGCTTGAGTTCCATCTTCTCTGAAACATTCCGCCGACCGTGATTGTGTCCCGGCTCCACACATGGTTGAGCACAGGCTCCATTCGCCGTATACGGGAAGGAATCCGCATTCAGCAAAACTCGTACACGAAGCAACGGTTGATGGTTTCGGAGTAGACGAACAAAAAATATTCTCAACCCTTACTACTTCGTTCTGATAACAATCAACAAATCTATGCTTTTCTGACTCACCACAGCCAGGAGCGCATTCGCCCCACTCTTGAACCAGCCACGAATATTCACAGCCCGAACTGCCTTCGCACCATCGGGTATCCGACAGTTTAAGTGAGTCGTCGCAGGATTCGATGGTGTTACCATTAAGATCTTTACACATGACTGCACGCGCCATCTCACCATTGCCGCATGTGTTAGAGCACGGCCCCCAGGACCCGGCTACCCAGCACATTGAAGGATCGCTACCCTTTTCGCCAGGCACGGATGTTAGGCCACGACCATAAACAGAACAGGCTGTAACGGCTGCGCTTGGAATCTTGTCGGTGTTTTCGACAATGGAAAAGTATTCGCCATCAATCTTGGTGGCGACAAATGGATTCACGACAACATCCCTATTCAGGTCAGAAGAACCCAAGACCTCGCTTTGATCTGCGAAGACGGGCAAAGCACTCGACACAACCATTATGCAAACAAGCAACAATGACATAATTTGTTTACAAAAACTATAATTCATATTACATACCTCATATACTTAAAACTAGATACTATAAAATTTGTTGCTTAAGTTATTTCACATAAAGTTCAAAGGCCGCGTTATAAACCCTGTCGTTTTCTGGAGCACCATCTGCAAGTCGTCCGCTACCAACCTGATGAGTCGAGCGTTTAATTCCAAGACCATAATAATTAATTGCATGAGCACAGCTACCAGTCCAAACAGTTCTTGCAAATCTGTAATACGAAGTTTGCGCCCAACTACAACCAGGCCTGGCACTTCCTGTTCTTAATGGAGTTGGGCCGTTGTTAAAAGCCGACACTCTGAGTGTTGAAAAAGGGGCGATCGACGAAGACGTTGACTCAAGTGTGGTATTAACTCCGCCCGTCAGAACCAATCGAACATTTGATATAGGTAAACTAGACCAATGAGGAGACAAGTATGATCCAGTGCCTTCAACTTCTCCAAAGGCTACATCGTTCCACGCCCTACCATCATACCTAAAATCAGTATTCCCAGAAGGTGCTTTTGCAATTAGAGTCCAGCCGCCATTAACCATATCACAATAAGTTTTAATTCCATTTATTTTATAATAACCATTTACGGTTTCTCCCAGTTGGATTGCTTCATAATAACTTGCATAAGCCATAAGAGACTCTCCGGGACAGGGTTGAGAATCCTCTTTTTCTGTTGCACAAAGCTCGTCAGCGACTTGATTGTTAAGATAATCCACGCATTTTGCTGCCCTTGTTCTGGTTTCATTCCAAGGATCACCAGCACATGCACCCCAATCTTCGTAAAACCAGGAATAACCACATTCCGAATAATCAGAACACGCAGCCATGTTTTCAGGCTTACTCCCAGAACTGCAAAAAATATCTTCTACAGTTAATCCGGCTGATGATTTACACGACACAGACCGTGAGCGCTCCGCTTCGCCACAAGTTGTTGGACATTCAGTCCATTCAGAGGCAGCCCAAGCATAATCACAGCGAGATGTGTCCGTACATGGAATCTCCAGAACCGGTTTCAACAAGTCGTTGCACGAATCCGAGACCTCGCCATCAAGACCGACACAACTAACATGTTTTACCCGCACCCCCTCACCACAACCGTTCGAGCACTGACTCCAATCTCCCATCAACCAACAGGAATTGATTTCATTTCCAACATCCCCTGGTACAGCGCTAAAGCCACGGCCAAACAACGAACAAGGAGAAATGGGCGCTGTTAGTGTTTTTTTTTGTTATTTCGTGAATTCTGTAGTATCCATCTTCATTTTGGCTACTTATAAATTGTTGCGGAGCAGCAAAACATACCTGGCTCATAATGAGAAAGAAAAATAAATTTGAAAATATCGTTTTTTTATAGTTTTTCATATTCTTGTTTCGTAAATTGTCTCGACTCGAAAAAGCGAAATAATTGCTTAATATCTACATATTTTTGTATTTCACACTATAAAAAGCTAGGATCTTAATTATTTTGTGTCGACATAATGTTTTTATTTTTTCTTTTCGTGTGAGAATTTCTTCTGACACGACACACAGTAAGTCTTATTTTCATAATATTTATGGCGAAACTTACAAAATTCTACCGTTTTTTCAGATATTTGCTTTCCGCATCCGTCACAACGTGGAGCACTGGGGTTTTCATCCGTGTCATCGTTTTTAACTTCCTTTGTACCGACCACAGTTTCGGGCTTTGTCATGACTTGTGATTTTTTCAAATCAGATTTAGCCAGCTTGTTTCGATATTTTGATACCATGATTTCATGATTTGGCTGATGATATGAAGCAATTTTCAAGGCTAGTTCCTTGAGAGTTGATGAAGATACTATTTTGCTCACAAAAGACGTTGCCTGAAGCACGCCAATTTTTTCCGTGTTAATCGTTGTTGCTATTTGATCAGCTTTAATAACGGAAGATGTATCAAATCCCTGTTTTGGACGAAAAATTTGAGCGGAGGTATTTACGATGATTAGTGATTTGAAAGTTGGGACCATCGTAAACCCGAGTCTTGTCGGCATAACGTGTTTTTCACTAATAAATGATTCAAGGATTTTTATATGACGTCTGTTCTGTTCAATTGGAGAAGAAAAAGGGATGTATTTACCAAATTCATATCGTAAAAATTCTCCATTTTCTGTTATTTTTATTCCGTTAAAGAATGATTTGCTTTCTAATATGTAAAACTCAAGCGTTCTCGAAATAATCAAGTGGTCTATTTGGGCAAAAAACCCATTAGATTCAATTCTTAAGTCATGTATTACAGCCCAATTACTTGAATTAGAGTAATCGACATTGATTAAATACGCGGATTGATCTTCATTTCTTTGGCCAGAGCGAATATTTGCAATATCTTTTTTTATTTTTTCTTTTTCTGTATCGGAAAACCTGTCATCTTTGAGGTATGACTCAAGCTCCAAGACAACGTGGTCAATACTATCTCTTGATTTTATTATCATTCTCACACCCTCATTATTTAAACTTTCGGGAATTCTGGTTTTATTTATACATGACGGATAGATAGACTTGAAACAAATGAATAAATTGAATAATCAGCAACGCCAACACACCGAATTCCAAATTCAAGAAATATAAAAAAGGAAAATGTCATGGCTTTAAAACCTGTTCTTGCAAAATTTTCAGACATTGATTTTATCGAGATTTCATCAATGTCTGCACCAGATTTTTTCAAGTGCATAACCAGGCTCGATTCACAGTGGAACGGATATATTTCATGCCCAGCAATCATGTCGGTTCAAGACAATAGACCAATGTTTTCTATTCATATGGAGGTTCGGTTTTTAACAAAACTTTTAATTGAACATAAAAATAACGCAGACTCTGGCACCAAGGGCAAGATGCCTTCAGTTCGGGCAGATGTTTTAAAGCTAAAAAAATACTTTATACACAATAATGATTTTATTATTCCGCCTTTAACAATTTCTATATCAGATAAAATTGCCTATTTAGTAGATGATATAAATTCTTTTCCTCTACTTGGGAAATTATGCATGTCATTAAGCTCTGTCTTACACATCGTTGATGGACAGAAGAGAATTCTCGCACTCCTTGAAGCGCTAGAAGAGTTGGCAGCAACAAATAAACAAAAGTACGACAGAATAAGCTCTAGTCATATAGTTTTGACGATATTTCATGAAAGGAGAGAGGAAAGGATTGTTTCTGATTTTCTTGAATGCAACCAATGCGTCTCTGTGCCAGAAAAATATCTAACTGGGCTAACCAAGGGGACTATTGTAGACGATTTGTTTAAAATGGTGCTAGACTCGTGTCTACTTTTTAAAAACAGAGTAGACTTTTCTTCTAAAACCATGTCCATCAGATCAATGAAACTATTACTTGCAAGTCAGTTGCGAACGATTTGTATGTTTTTGATTTTTGGAAGAGCAGTAGAAAAAGAAGAAGAACTTTTATTTGAAGGAAATAAGAGTCAGACTATTCAAGACTGCTTGATATATATTAACGCCCTGGCTACTGGGTTCCCTGAGTATTATGAACTTATTACAGAAAAAACATCCAAACAATCAAAGACCGTATCCAAATATAAGAAACTTCAAATGATTCATTTCTCGTATTCTGGACTACTTGTTCTTGCTGAGATCGAGTACAATATCCTAAAAAAAGACAAAGCAGGCATGGATGTATACATAAAAAAATTAGTTCATATTAATTGGACAAGAGAAGGCGACATTTGGAAACAATACTTATTAACTGGGAATAGAGTAAGTCCAGGTCGACCCAATACATGTAAATGTGCTGAAATACTCATGGAAAAAAATAGAGCTAGCGTGAATCTCATGCTTTTTTTCTAGATTTTAAACCAACCTTGTGATATACATGTTGTGAACAACAAAAAAACACGAGGAATGCTATGAATAACACGACCTGGATTGAACAACACGTTCGGCATATTTTTATGAATATAAATGATGAAATCGAAATGGACTGGATTGATAACAATGGATACTCGCAAAAAACTACAGCCAGGTCTCTTCAGCAGTGCATCGACATCGCAACCAAGGGCGAAGCTAAGTCTGAAGTCAGGCTCGTGATTGCAAATATTCACGATGTTGATTTTGCCCTTTTTCTTGATGGAAAACTGATTTGTTGCGTTGATACCGGTGCCGGTGATTCTGATGAAATCCTGCATCAGGCAGCGCAGAGTCTTGCTGACTTATTTGTTTGTATTCCTATATCCATTATGATTCCAGACGAGACTTTAGATGAAGAGTGGTCATGGGGTGACACCAATATTTTGGACTATGTGCGCAAATACAAAGGCTAGTGGCGTGTCGTGATCAATCTTTGGTTCGCAATGCAAAAACAAAGGAGAACTCGAATGTCTGAAACGGTATTAACAACAGGTCAAGACAAGAATTTCTTCTCTAAGCTTTCTGGCGGAGACTTTGGGCTTGCCAAAACGTATTGGCTGTATGGTGTCGTAGTTGGTATCATTGGTACAATCGTTGTCACCGCCATGAGCAAGGCCGGAAACTTTGCCCTTCTTTTATATTTTGGGCTTGTAGCATACCAGGTTGTTGTCGCTATCGGAATCTGGAATGCATCCAACAAATATACGGGGTCCAAGATTTGGGCTGTTCTGGCCAAGATCGCTGTTGTGCTCGGTATAATCCAGTTGGCTAGCACCATTTTCATGCTTTTGCAGGCCGTCTAGAATTGTTATGAGCGACTTGAGTTTTCTTGATGTAATCAAAACCGACTGCTCCGAATATCTGCAAAAATGCAAGACGGAGCAGTCTTTTCTTCTGCGTGGTATCAAGATTGACGACAGCGCTGCCGTCACAAAATTCGAAACAGCAAAACCTAGAAAGCGATGCGAAACAGACCACGATACAATTAATGATGTCGTGAACGCATTTCTCAAAAAACGAAAGCTGCCGACACGGGCCGGGGCTAGTTTCGCAACAACCAGGGCCGAAACAGCCAAGCAGTTCGGGAATCTGTTCTATATCTTTCCTTGTGATGATTTTTCTTTTTGTTATGCAGAACTTGTTGTGGATCTGTATCCAAAACTTGAGCGTTGGTTAAGTTCTGGAGAAGCTCTAGAAAAAAGTTTTGGCAGAGTCAGAAACATGATCTCAGACTGTGGCTCGGACCTCTATCTTCTTGATTTGTACTGCGACAGATCCAAAAAAATGATTGAACACGTGCATAATAACTTTTTAAATAATTTCAATTTCAAGACTAACGAGATTGAGATTGCTTTGAGGGAAGGATTTGAGATCTGGTTTCATGGCAGTTACTATGCCATTCCTGTTTCTTTGTTTAAGTCCGATCGCGACAAAGAAGTATTTTTTGATTTTTTTCTAAATTAATCATTTTTTTGTCTTTTTCACTGACATTTATTTTCTTTTCCCATACATGTAGTTTTCACGCTTGGATAATTCTGAGCAACAATTATTTATTAGATGGAATCAAGTTAGAGGCTGAGGCAAGATTTCTAAAACTTTTAACACGAATAAAACTAGGTACGATAAAGATGAACTCCCAAATTTTCAATAACCAAATGAAATATGATATCATAGACAATATGATGTTACGGGGAGCTATTGTCTTTTAAGAACTACTTGTTTTGTTCGAAGCCAAAAGACTCCTCGGTAACCCCTGGAGTCTTTTTTTTTGGTTTTTTTCTTTTTTTCTTTGTTTTTTGAAAAAATAGGGTTTCCCCGAACTAAGGATTATCTCCGTTTGTATCTCAGTCGGTAGAGAACGTGCCTCATAAGTACGGTGTCGCGTGTTCGATCCACGCCAAACGGACCAACGGTGGTGTAGCTCAATTGGTTAGAGCACTGGCCTGTCACGTCAGAGGCTGCGAGTTCAAGTCTCGTCACCGCCGCCAACTACATTAGTAATGTAGTAAAATTGAAAAATAAATATTTTATATTTAAGTCTTGACACTGTGTTCTTGTTCTGATAAATAGTATTTATCGAGTCGAACACGACTCACAAGTAGTAATGAAGCATCAACCATGAGGAGGTGTGTTATGAAGTGAGATTAAATTAGATTACTCGACTAAAATAAATTAAACAAAAATGAATTGAGGATATGGTACAATGGCTTCCGTTATAAAGAAACAATATAAACAAAATTATATACAAAATATCATTAAACAAATGATGTTTTCGGGAGCCATTGCGTTCAGTTAAAATCTGTTCGTGTAAAAATCGCTAAACTCCCGAATCTTGGTCCGGGAGTTTTTTTTGATCTTTGATATAATAGCAGAGCTGAGTTGAGAATTCCTCCTCTGCTAATAAATTTCGTCTCCGTAACTCAGTTGGCAGAGTAGCTGCCTTTTAAGCAGTAAGTCGTGCGTTCGAGCCGCACCGGGGACACCATATTCTCTGATAGCTCAATAGTAGAGCACGCGACTGATAATTGTGCGACCCAAGTTCGATTCTTGGTCAGAGAACCATAACAAATTTTGAGGTCGGTAGTTCAGCGGTAGAGCGGCAGACTTTGACTCTGCATGTCGCTGGTTCGAATCCAGCCCGGCCCGCCAAGTTTTGTGTCGCAGAAGCCTATTTGGAGGCTCTCGCTTAGCGGCGAGGTCAGGTTCAAATCCTGAACGGTTATTCTGGTTCAACTCCAGACTGCGGCGGAGGTGATGCAGGGTAGACTAGTGGTGTGTCGTCAGCTTCATAAGCTGGAAATCGGGGGTTCAACTCCCTCCCCTGCTCCCAAATTTTTATTCTCGTAGCTCAGTGGTTAGAGCGGATCGCCTATAACGGTCGGGTCGATGGTTCAAATCCATCCGGGAGTACCAGATCTTTGAAAGTATTGTTTTCGCTCCTATAGCTCAGTTGGTTAGAGTCCGCGCCTCATAAGCGCACGGTCCTTGGTTCGAATCCAAGTGGGAGCACCAAATTTGTTCCAGGGTAGCTCAGTTGGCAGAGCGGGTGACTGTTAATCACCTTGTCGGCAGTTCAAGCCTGTCCCCTGGAGCCATTTTTTTGTCCTTGTAACTCAGTGGTAGAGTAACTGCCTTTTAAGCAGTAGGTCGCACGTTCGAGCCGTGCCGGGGACACCAAGTTTTAGAGGTCGGTAGTTCAGAGGTAGAGCGGCAGACTTTGACTCTGCATGTCGCTGGTTCGAATCCAGCCCGGCCCGCCAAGTTTTCGTTCCCGGATAGCTCAGTTGGCAGAGCGAGCGGCTGTTAACCGCTTCGTCGTACGTTCAAATCGTACTCCGGGAGCCATTTTTAGGACGTGTGCCCGAGTGGTTAATGGGACCAGACTGTAAATCTGGCGGCTAACACCTACGGTGGTTCAAATCCATCCACGTCCACCAATGTTTTGCTCTTATAGCTCAGGGGGAGAGCGTCGGCCTTACAAGCCGAATGTCCTTGGTTCAAATCCAAGTGAGAGCACCATTTTTAAATTTTTGAATATTTCATATTTCTGCACCAAAATAGGGCGTTGGGCATGTACTGGCATAAGCTTACCAGTTGCGTGAGATTGGTTCAAATCCTTTTGCAGAAGCCAAATTTGTGGCCGGGTAGTTTAAGATAGACGACAATAAAACGTCTCTCGCTGTAGTTGCAACTGTCAAACGTGAATTCACGCCCCTGATCAGGGCTTTCATCACACTGACAACAGCTTGAGAAAATTCCTCCAACGTCTAGCGGGGATCGGGCCTACCTTTTTTGTCCTTGTAACTCAGTCGGAAGAGTAGCTGCCTTTTAAGCAGTAGGTCGCACGTTCGAGCCGTGCCGGGGACACCAAATCTTGAGGTCGGTAGCCAAGCGGCAAGGCAGTGGACTTTGACTCCACCATGCGCTGGTTCGAATCCAGCTCGGCCCGCCATTTTTAGGAAAGACATTGAAAACCACAAAACATAAACACATACGGAGACACCATGAAGCATTTGTTCATCTTCTTGTCGCTTTTTATTTTTAGTTTTTCCCCGGCACTAGCAACTAATCACAATAACTCGGATTTGACTCAGTCATCTTATGCAGATATAGAGACGCATGATGGAAGCAAAGATCGGCTCTGGGCTGAAGCAACGTCGTTCCTGTCATCCGGTCGAGCTGTCTCCGAAGGTCATGGCAAGCGAATTTTCGTTTTTACTGAGTCAACATGCCCGTACAGTAATAAATTTTTTCAAGAAGTACATACTGACCCAAACATATTGAAAAATGTCGAAATCGTGTGGGTGCCGGTAACTAGAGATGGAAAGAATTTCAGGACTGGAGACATCCTGAACGGCAGTCTGGATATTCTAAAGGATAAGAACAAGACAGTGAATGTATCAAGAAAACAAGAGAGCATGGTTTACGACAATGCTCTCTTTCTACAAGAAAAAGGAGGTAGGCTATCCGTACCATCTGCCTTAGTTCTGGGTAACGATGGCATTGCTCGTTTTCATTACGAGATTGACACAAAATGGTTGCGCAAGACGATGACGGAATAAAAATTCGGATGTGTGCCCGAGAGGTCGAAGGGGCCGGGGAGTAAACCCGGTGGCGTCCGCGCAAACGCTCGCGTTGGTTCGAATCCAATCCGCATCCACCACTGTTGATAAAAGGAAATAACTGAAAATTTAGGTAAAAAGGCCTCCCGGTAATCTCGTACCAGGAGGCCTTTTTACTTATGGGATATACCCTAAAACATTATATAACAGCGTGTGTAAATCACTTCCAGGGACAACTTCTCCATTTGAGAATTGGGCTGGATCTTTAACTCCTGCTGAAATTTGAGCATTTATGGTATTCATTCCTTCAGGATCATTTACGTTATAATAGCATCCAATTTTATCGCTTGCCGGTTTAGATGCAAGAGTACATTTCATGTTATTTTCATCGTACGATATAGATCCAGTAGATAAGTCTTTACAACCATAATTTATGGCCATAAACCCACCAGTACTAAAATGTTCGTTAAAAGTACAGCCACTTACTGTACCAACGATCCAAGCACCATTACAAGAGCCTGTACATAGTCTGTGAACCAAGTTGTAGTTATCTTCTGCCTTATACCCAGTCCACGACTCACACAAACTTGGACTCATGCCTAAAATGTCCAATAAACCATCCTGTCTATAACAATATGCGTCTCTTGTTTCTTCTATTGTAACACCACAGCTTAAAGCAGGACATTCTCCCCATGAAGGTACACCCCAATGATAGTAACATTGTATATAATTTGTCTGAGGTTTCGGACCCACAGCAGTTAAACAGGCCTCATCTGAAATAAGCCTATAATCCTGGTCATTACAAAAAGCAGACTGTGTTCTTTGTGTAAATGATCCAGTCGTTGGACACTCTGTCCATCCACCATATCGCCATTGAGGAATACAAGACCTTTCTGTCATAGCCTTGCTTCCGGCTCCATATATATTCAAACAGATACTGTCATCCACTGTCGTTTCATATGACAAGTCTTTACAAGTAACTTCTCTTGTTTCTATTAATTCACTTCCACTTAGAGTGCAATCAGACCACTCTGGAACAACCCATTGGTAATTACATGCGTTACATTGAGCTTCCGTATTGGTGGGGTCTGTGTTTATCGGTTTTACGCTTAAGCACAAGTCTTCAGATACAATTTCTTTTGAAAAAACATTTTTACAAGCTACTTCTCTTGTTGGCATGTCTGTACACGAAGAACAACTCCAATCACTAGTGTGCCACGCGTACATTTCAATCGAACACCCTTGTTCTAATATTGCATTTGGCTTAGTCATTCCTTCGCAATAGATATCATCACGTGCAACTTCATTCGCTTTGTCCATGCAAGTCAATGTTCTTGTTTGAACCATGTCTCCAGTACATTCCGACCAGTCTGACAAAACCCAACCAACGCAGCCAATTCTATCGGTGTCGTCTTCTCTTACTCCACCGTAGTTGCAGTTATTCCTATTAACAACATATCCAGATGTATTCACGCAAGTTGTAGTTCTGGTTTGATACCAACGAGAATAATAATCGTTATAAATACATTCACTCCAATCTCCATATCTCCAACTATATTCTGGGTCATATTCACCTGCACAGCCTTTTGTTACGGCTGGTGGTACATAATAATAATCAAGAGCAATACAATTATCATTTGCCACAACGTTATCAGAAGTATCGAGACAACTTACAGTTCTGCTTTTTTGTCCGGATATACAATCTGACCATTCTCCAACTTTCCAATGATGTTCGCAAGTTGATGTAGACACGCAAGCTTGTGAGGTTGGAATGGTTGATGGCTCTAAGCAATGAGAACTGTCAACTTTGATAAAAGATTCATCGTAGCAAAAAATAGATCTATTTTGTGTACCAACCCCACAGGCATCACAAGTCTCCCATGGACCAGGAAGCCATATGTAATTTTTAGCAACACAAGGTTGAGTCATTCCGGGTTTTTTTGCAATATCACACTCGCTATCTGCCGCATTTGTTTTTGTTTCAACATCAAAACAATAAACACTTCTGCTTTGAACTGAATTCGCGCAAGATCCCCAATCACCAGCTATCCAGTAATTACCGTATATATTCGGACACAGTGTTTTGTCTACGCAGCCATTTTGTTGTATCATTCCATATATATTGATTTTTTTCGAACCACTGTCGTCCTCAGATGGGGCAACGTTTAGAGACTCAATAATATACCGAAATCCACTCTGTTTTACTTCTTCGACATTTCTTATTTTTTTACCTGCAAACACATTTATAGATGCGCAAACTACAAATAAAATTGACAAAATTAATATTTTTTTCATTTTCTTACCCTCGTAAATCATTGTAAAGTCTGCATTATATCGTTGACTGTCTCTGCGACTTCTTCTTTTGCACATGGCAGAACAACATATAAGTTGTTGTTGCCATTAACAATAAAACTTATTGCTGTGACTTCATAATGCTTCTCAATCCCGTCTTCAATTAAGCATTCATAATCAACTGCGCCATCGGGTGGAATTGGAAAAGATTTTATGATTCCCGACTCCATTAATTCAACCGGTGATGCGTATCGCTGAAATTTTGTAAAATACAGTTCTTCTCCATTTGTAATTTCAGTCATATCAGAAACTATTTTATTTGAAATTGACTTTAAATTAGCACTGCGATAATATGACGACCCAATCCAAATTAAAACCGACACACATAATCCGATCAAAACAATCGTTACAATCATTTCAATTAAAGTAAATCCAGAGTTAGCTTTGTTCATTTCAATACCTCCTTAATATTGTTTCTTGGGGTTACTCATAAGTCGAACAATAAATATATTAAATTTTTTCAAACAAATATTTATCCCACACAAATAAAACATGATAAAAGTTCAAAAAGCTAAAAAAGAAAAAAGAAAAACAATGAAAGCGATTGATGTCGAGCTTGCTGTCGTAGAATACTTGAATCCACGGGCAAACCTGATTGTACCAAATGTTTTCTGGGGTATGTTCGATCACGAATGTGACTTGCTTGTCGTAACACGAGCAGGGTTTGCCTGGGAGATTGAAATCAAGGTAACTCCGGCAGATCTGAAAAAAGACAAAGAAAAACGACATCAACACCTGGATAAAAAAATCAAAGATTTGTATTTTGCCATGCCTTATTACATGGAAAAATACGTGGAACACGTTCCCGAACATGCAGGGATTATCTTGGTTCGACAGAGTGGAAGATGTCAGTTGTTTCGAAAGCCGAAGTCAATTCCAAAACCATATCGGTTTACAGATGAAGACAGGTATCGAGTAGCACGACTGGGAGCGCTTCGGATCTGGGGTTTAAAGAAGAAAATGGCAAAACAAGAGGTATGACCTGTTGCCAAATTATCTTAGTTGTAAGCATTGTGTAAAACAAAAATCATCCGTAAAACCTTTTCCAAATCTATTTTCAACTTGCAAAAAAGGATAATTGATGATATATACAGCAAGTAATATCACGACAACAACTAAAAAATTATCTTAAAGGAGAGTATGAAATGAAACGCTTTATTATTACGCTTTTTTTGATTTTTATGTTTGCTGCTCCCGGAGCAATGGCACATGAAATGAACTGGGATAATCTTATGCTTGCTTCAGCTAAACTCAATCCCGACTTCGATTATGAAAAAAATGTCGATTCGTACATGGCCCTTTATATGCCTGAAGTCTGGACAAAAGTTAAAAATGATGAATTTGAACTTGAAGACAAGAGGGTCGAAGTAATTAGTAGAATGAAGGAGAAAATTTCTTCATTTCCGCTCGAAGAAAACTTTGTACTATATACGGCTATTAATTTTCGAGACTATGATTTTGAAAAAAATGTTTTTCCCGTGGATAGAATCACTAAGGATACTTATTTTGTATATGAACAGAAATACGGAAGAAATGGCGAACTTCCATTTAAGTATAAAGTGTACCTGAGCAACCCTGAGTTTGTTCAAGACATTAAGATGAGCAAAGAAGAAGCCAGAGAATTTGTTAAGTCGAGAAAGTCTCAGTTTGGAAAAGTAGACCGGACGCTTGTTGGTGAAATTAAACTTCAAATGAAAAAAATCAAAGAAACACAAGATATGCTTGAAGCTGAAATTGTCGGAGTCACCACTTATCGCGACCGAGGGGAAACGTCTGTTCTTCAACAGTACTAAAGCAAAGCACACTCCTATAGCTCAGCGGGAGAGCACTAGCCTTACAAGCTGGGGGTCGTAGGTTCGAACCCTACTGGGAGTACCAAACGAAAAAAACGCCATAACAGAAATGTTTATGGCGTTTTTCTTTTTTTTAAATAAAAAAAACCCGGCTATGCCAGGCTAATATTCAACAAAACATACATTCTCCAAGGGCCACTTCGTTTTTATAGTAAAAATCGTTTACAACACTAAGAGAATTCAAGTCCATCACGTTTCCGAATTTATGCTTTTTACATCCGCAACTAAAGAGGTTTCCATGAGGATCAACAAACAAGTCGTCACAAATACAAAACTGTTTTGATCCAGATATGTTTTTTCCTCGACCAGATCTGGAAATTGAATGAACGGTACGAATCGCTTTATTGGATTCGAATGCTCTTACCACAGCATCGTCAACTCGTTCATGCCACGCATCAAGACTTAATTCGGCATGAACAACGCCTCGCTTGGCAAGTCGAGCTAAACGCAACGCGTCACCTGTTAGTTTTCCGTTAGTAATGACCAAGACGCCACCATCTTCAGTTCCATCAGAAACCACGGAAAGGCCAAGATAATCCCAAAACAGAGAATGTGTTGTTGGTTCGCCTCCACCGAGGGCTCGTAACAGCTAACTACTTTATAGAATACTATTGACATATATGGATATATATTTTATATAGATTGGATGAAATTAAGTCAATGGGCGAAACAACAAGGCATATGCTATAAAACAGCGTGGAGAATGTGGAAAGACGGGAAGCTGCCTGTCAGCGCATCACAGCTCCCGACTGGAACCGTTATATTGGATGTAGACACAGCAGTGTCTCAAAACGTGGTAATTTACGCACGAGTCTCTTCTCATGACCAATCCAAGGATCTGGATCGGCAAGTCTCTAGGCTTGTTGAATACGCAACAAAACATGGAATGGCCGTTTCCGCTGTAGTCAAGGAAATTGGATCTGGACTAAACGGGAACAGAAAACAACTTTCAAAGCTTCTCGCTGACAACAAGGCTGCCGTGATAGTTGTTGAACATCGCGACAGACTTTCCAGATTTGGTTTTGAATACATCCAGTCCGCACTCCATGCTTCGGGCCGCAAAATACTTGTCGTCGACGCTAATGAAGTCAAAGACGATGTTGTCCGTGATCTTCACGAAATCATCGTCTCCATGTGCTCCAGGCTCTACGGCAAGAGGTCTGCCCAAAACAGAGCCGCCAAGGCTCTTGAGGCAATAAATGCCTGAATCGATGCCATTCACGTTTCAGACCAGAATCCAAGTCTCTGCCGAGACCTCAGAGGTTTTGAATGATTATGCGCGGCATTATCAAGCCCTGGAGCGCAAGCTCTATACTCGGCTTCGGGCCGGGCATGCCGTTAAGGATCTGAAACGGGAATTCATCGCCAACCACGATATTACTGCACGTCAATTCAACGCCATAAGAGTCGAGCTTGAAGGAAAGCTGGATTCTTTGCGCAAGCTAGCCTCAATTCATGTCTCCGACATCAAGGCTCGCATCAAGGACTTGAAGGCGTGGATCAAGAAGGCCGAAAAACAGATTGTGAAGCCAGGAGTTGATGAGAACCAGGTCGAGAAAAAACGCTTTGCCCTGCATCAGAAGAAGCGAAGGCTGAACAGGTTTGAACTAAAATGCCGGGAGATTGAGTCTCGGCTTGATTCGGATAAACTCAAAATTTGTTTTGGAAGCCGGAAGCTGTTCCGAGCACAATTTCAACTCGCCGAGAACGGGTTCGAATCTCATCAGGACTGGAAACAGGCTTGGGATAATGCCAGATCGAATCAGTTCTTTGTCCTTGGCAGCAAGGATGAGACAGCCGGGTGCCAAGGCTGTCAGGCTGTTCCTCAAGATGACAACTCGTTCACAGTTAAGCTTCGCATCCCGGACGCGCTGGGTGCTGGCAAAACGGTCGTCATTCCCGGTGTTATTTTCAGCTATGGACACGACAAAATCATGGCCGCGCTTGTATCGGGATGTCGTATTGAGGCTATGACAAAGGCCGGAAAACCATGCGTGCGCAGAACCGGCACAGCGATCAGTTACAGATTTTTACGAGACCGCAAGGGTTGGCGAATCTTTGCCAGCGTTGCAGTACAAGCTCCGGAGCAGATCAGCGAAGTCAGGGCTGGAGCTATCGGCATAGACTTGAATGCCGACCATCTGGCCATGTCTGAGGTCGACAGATTCGGGAATCCTGTACTCACGAAGCGGGTTGATATTAACTGCTACGGAAAAACACAGAACCAGGCGACGGCAATCATCGGGGACGCGGTTCAGGTCGTGGTTCAACACGCGATCAAGACAAGTAGGCCCGTGGTCATTGAAAGCCTGGATTTTACGAAACGCAGGGCGGAACTTGGTTCCGACAATCCAAAGCAGGCTCGGATGTTGTCTTCGTTTTCGTATAACAAGATTCAGAGCATGCTTCGCGCAGCCTGTTTCAGGGCCGGGATTGAGATTGTCTCCGTCAATCCGGCCTACACTTCAACTATCGGCGCTGTGAATTACGCCCAGCGTCTTGGAATTTCCGTCCACTGTGGCGCAGCTATAGCTATCGCACGCAGAGGACTTGGTTTCTCGGAAAATCCGCCCAAGCGTCGGGTCTTTGTGCCCGCCCACAAGTCCGGCCATGTCACCTTCGACCTACCTGTACGGAATCGGTCGAAGCATGTATGGTCGTATTGGGCCGAGATTCGGAAGAGACTGCGAGCCGCGCATGTAGCGCAAGCCCGGTGCAATGTCTTGCCATCTTCTCTCCAAATCCTTCGAGAGTTGTATGCAGACCGGGCTTTTTATGTGAAACCCATAGAGGCGAATCGTATCCAACACTGTTCGGGGTACGTTATGGATGATATTCCATGGTAATGGAATATTTGTCCATATTTTAAGGAACGGTGACATATGAATCAGCAAAAGAAAGAGCTTTTTTGAAAATTTCGACAGGCATGAAGTTTTTCTTTCGTGAAGAACAACTAAAACCACAATGACCACAACTCATGTTACAGTGGTCAGTAATTTGTATATACATATGCGCTTCTTATTGTAATAACAAAAAAATTACAAATCAAATAAGGAGTATTACATCTTTTTTCAGATATAGGTGTCAATAAAATACAAAAGTCGCCATCCTTTTGAGAATAGCGACTTTTGATCTGTATATAATTCCATTGTCTACACAGATTTTCTTCCATCCATTTAAAAATCAATGAACGGTTTGAGATGTGCTGATCATATCAAGCTCAAGAGATGGGGCATAGTCAAAAACAGACAATGAATCAAACGAACTGATTGAATCCTTCTCAAGCAACTCAATGCTATGACAAACAGACTGGAAAGAACGACAAGATTCAATTTTTAAATCCCTGGACTGGGCTTGATAATCAAGAATCAGTCCGTAATCCATGAACGCCTTTTCACTTGGGGAAACCACGTTTACATTCACGCCTACCCCAGAACCAGTATTTTCAAACCTTTTCTGGCTGGAAATATCTGTAGCCTGCCAATCTTCAATCCTGGTTTCTCCAATGAATTTTTCATAAAAGGGCCAGAACACTCCGCCAGACCGCTTGATGTAGTGATACTGCATATGTCCGTAATTTAACACACGCAAATTAATGTCGGATGTAGCATGAGCGATTTGGTTAAAAATCATGGACGCTGTTACAAAAAACAAATTAGTATAATTTACATACTTTTTGTCATCCAGGACGACTGGGGAACGATTAGAAAACAACGGGCTATAAATATTGGTAAAAGTAAAGTTCTGCTTATTTTCGTCCAAGACAAACCGAGCCATGTCTTCATGAAAAAATACAGGACTAGTCATCACCACTCCAGTCGGGAAAAAGTTCAAGCAAAATTCATCAACCATAACAACCATTTCTTTGTCGTTCTTCAGAAGAACCTGTCCTTTGATTTCATCAATCAACAGAATTCGATTCGCGATGTCTGTAAACTTATTACAAAAAGCCTGACTTGGCTTATGGAAGTGAACCCCTACCAGATTCCCTGTATTTGTCTTAACTTGCATATATACTCCTATTAAAAAAACTCTGTTTCGTTATAAAACTTTGCGTATTCTTCTTTAACACACGGCAAAACAGCCGCATATTCATAATCTAGCTTTCCCGAAACCGCATCCAATCCTGATTCAACGAACCAGTACTGGTAACCAAAAACATAATTATTTCTAATTAAACACTCTTGATCCGCAATTTCATTCTCAATCTCTGGCCATGATTTCAGTATCCCTGATTTTAACAGATCTTCTTTTGTGGCATATTCTTCATTTTGAGAATGATACAAAGATTGTGCATCATTTAACTTTGTAATGGCTTCTGTTATCTTAGCCGCAATTGCTTTCTTTCTGTGCTCGCCATAATTAAAGTAAATTATACCTATGACTAAAGCTACAGCTAGAGACATGACTACAACACCGATAATCACCTCAATTAATGTGAACCCACTATTTATTTTTTTCATTTTCTAACCCACAATATAAATTAACCGTTAAACCAAACACCAAGCTATTCCTCTATATAGATTTATATATTTGTATAAAAACCTACGTCACATACTTAGTTCTCGCAGGATTAATTTTTTTTATTCATTATTTTGAAGATTCTTTTTTTATGTAATCAAATAAAGACTGAAAGCTTCTGGTTGACAACCAAACTCGACCCTGCCCGGTAAACTTTAAAACAACACCTTCGCCAGTCATCTGAGAGTTTGCGATGTTACCCAAGAGCCCGCCCTTTTTTGTAGATACGCTTACACTGTACTGCAAACTGTTCTCCCATGCCACGACATGACTGTTATCAACAATTAAACCATCGTAGGGGACTGGAGATTCAATGATTTCTCCCAATGCAGAAATCGCTATATTCCCCTGACCAGATGTTTCCATAACTAAAAACCCGCCAGTTTTTCCAAAAAAAGCCGCGCTAAGTTTCTGCATCCTGCTGTGCATAGAAACACTAGCATCGCAGGCCACGAAAGCTCCGTCATTAAGGCACATCTGAAGAGATCCGACTTCTACGACCTTAATATCTCCGGGGAGTTCCGAAGAAAGCATTACACTACCTGGGCCGCGCTTTGCTTCGATTCCCTGTTGAAACATACTTTCGTTTTTAGTCAGCTTACGCATAGCCATACCAAGAACTCCGTCCGTCTTTGCATTCAGATCCAACGTTGTGCTCATGGCGACCATTGCATTTGATTCCGCAACAATAGACTCTCCTTGATCTAAATGAACAATAAGAGCCGGCATAGACGATCCCTTTAATTCAAACTTTGACATATAATTTCCTCATATATAAATTTTAAAAAATTGAAATAATGCAATAAAAACAAGTTCGTCTATAAAAAATAAAAAAAGGTGAGCCTGTAAAAAGACCCACCCTTAACAATCCAAGGCTTTAAAAAAGAAAAAGTTTATTTTTTCATCTTTTCAATTAAAGACTTAACCACTGTTCCATCAACATTTCCTTCAAAGTGTTTTACAACTACCCCAACGGCTTGCATAGGAGACTTGAATATTGAAAAATCAATAGTTTCCAAAAACGACAGAATTTCGGATTCATCCGCTTCTTTAGGGAGAATGTCGCTACAAAGTTCGACGAAGTCCACAGCCTCCTTATACGCAATGCAGCCTTCTCCACGAGACGGGTCCTTGAGAATTGTTGGGATAGTCAGGTCTGTGGTCGACTTAAGTAATTTTTTGATTGTTGATTTTGCCACATCATCCGAAACAGTCTTTTCCTTGTTTTTGGCTGCATTCTGGAATAGACCAAGCAAAAACTTGATGTTATCTCTACGAATGGCATTACCAGCTCTGGACTGCACCAACATATCTTCATGCAATTTTTCCTGAATAGTCATATCGCAGCTTCTCCTAATTAAAAATCCATTTTTCTTTGTTTTTTTCTATTAATCTACCCATAAGCTCTGGAATCGTCTTCGGTTCATAGTCTATCATTTCTACCGAGACACAGCAAGACCCCCATGGCATATTTTCTACTTTGAAGGTTTGGTTGTGTACGTGTCCATATAGATGCATGGCTCCACCACCACGCTTAGGCCATACCAGTAAAGGGTAATGATTTAATACAAAAAGATTTTCGTTAAACACTCCGGAATACATGGGAATTACATCAAGAACATTTCCAACTCCTTCTTCTTTGATTTTTTGCCACAGATCTGTGTTGTCATGATTGCCCAGGATCAGTACCTTTTCCCCATTCAGAGATTCGACAAGATCGGCAACCAGATCAAAGTCCTTGGTTCTAGCGAAGTCACCCAATACCCAAACCGTATCCTTCTCTCCTACCCGAGTGTTCCATTTAGCGATCAGATATGATTTCATCTCCGACATAGATGCAAAGCCAGGGCGAGTCTTCAGTATGCCTTCATCAAAAAAATGTAGATCCGCAATGAAGAAGTCTTGACTCATTTTTTTCCTCGTAATACAAACCTAGATATCCATAAAGACTGGCTTTATAGGTTTGGATAATTCTCCGTTTTTCTTTATGTGTTTAAGCCAATGCTGATTAGTTGTTACGTGATTGGCTCGAACGAATTTTGCCACAGACTTGTCGAACTCATTATACGAAAAGCTTGACGTTTTTCTAATCACATAACCTTCAATCTTGTTTAGGTCCAATGATTCAGCGAGTTGCGTTAGGTTGTATTCATCAAAGCATCCTCGATAAAAAACTTGAGGCATGGGTAAATCAAAAATATTCGCCCACTCCACAGTCTCGTCATAGGATAAACAGGTTTGGTGATCCCAGATTGAAAAAAGATAAAAATAGCTATTCAGTCTTCCATCTTCATACCGAATACTATGTTCAGCCCAAACATTTTCTCCGCAAATACGCATACCCTCCGGAATGTCGTGCCTAATCATTGAATGTAAACGACGAACCCAGTCTCTGGAAATATTCGCAGGCGAATCAATAGACCTGGCATGAGACCAATCTTTATATAGGGTGGTATTCTCACCATCTAGTTTTTCAGTAACAACGACTTCTTCGCCATGAAAATGATCCAAGGCGTCTAAAAACTTGTCATCCGCAGAAATCGTTTGACTCCAGGGCAGATGATATGTTCTTGGGTATTTGTATCTCATAAACTTCTCTTTTTTTTCTTTGATGTTTTATACATACAACAATTGCATGTAATAGTCAATTTATGAGGATGATGCGAAATGCCGTTTTATATAAAGAAGCCAGTTGAATATGAAATTATCAAATGGTCTGGAAAGAATGTTTCGGAAATGAATGATTTTGTCAGCCCAGATATAAGGACCTCCGTTTTAGAAAAACAATCTTTTAAGATATTTTTAAAAAATCAAAGACCTATGATTGTGTATGTCGGCGATTATATCGGTTATGAAAAAAATTTTGGATATTTTTTACTTAAAGAAAACGAATTTAAAGAGCAGTATGTAGAAGCTCTATAAAGAATGTTTGCTCTAAACTACTAACACGTAAGCTCTGCGTTGACATACACATAAAATTTTCCAGTATCTTCGCACCGGAACATTTTGTTTCCAATTTTTGTTATACAAACAATATCAAATCCATTGTGCTCCAGCGTGATCCTTTGGCCAACATATGCATTTTCTGCAAATCGTCCCAAATTCTTTACTGTACCGTTGCTTTCACCATCTTCATAAACCATAAAAGTTCTATTCTTTGCCATTAATAAGTCCTCTATCTATAGCACCGAAATGTCAGCGACGTTTTTTAATTCTATTCCTTTAAAATCATAGTTATTTTCAACTATTTCCTTATTTTTATCTACAAAAAAAATGTATAACCTGTGGTTTTTAAATCTTTTTTCGCAACTAGACTTTGAAATCATGGATTGAATTTGCGGAAAATGCCAAAGATAGGCTTGCAAAATTTTAAAATGAATACCTTCAGTATAGGGGTTGTAACAGATTTTAATATCAAGATTATAATGCTGGTTTAATCTGTGATAAAAACATAGAACCTGCAACACTTCGATATGTTTTTCATAGTTAAACTCTGGACCACAGTAGTTAAACACATCGGTTATTCTATAGTGCAAGGTTGAAACCTTATTTAAAAACTCTTCAGATATATTCTGGTCTTCGGAGCTTGAGATGTCTGAATTTCCCAGAATCCGCTCTGCTCGCTTAACCATAACAAGCCAATCCCTTACATTAGGCATAAATTTCCCCCGTCGATATATAATGTAACTATACCCACGACTGGGAAAACAAAAAAAAACTCTGCCTAGCAGAGTTTTTTAATCAATAACGAATTATTGATGTATTTTTTTAAATAGGTGATTAGGATCAGGTAGCTCAAAAACATCGTTTGGATCGATCATCCAGTCCGCAGGAATAAAAAAAACACCCATATCGCGAAATAATAGTGTGTGGATTTCTTTCTCAACATTCCTCGGATCTCGGATTGGCCTTGGGCCTTTAATGACCCTATAAGCATCTTCACCATGCTTTTCGACAACGGCCTTCCTCCATCTTACTTTTTTTGCACACACATCGTTACTAAAAATATTATAAGATTGTTCATCTGGAACAATTACATAACATTCTTCAGCAACGACATATCGACGTCCTCCATTGTTTGGCATAGCCACTTCACTCATGTCTACCTCTATTAACATTGTCCTCTAGGTTAACTCCAAATAAATTAACACAATATTTCATCTAGAGATATGTGGTGGCTACTTGTTAATCTACAAAATTTATATAAATTTTAAAAGTCACACGAGGACTGTATCCCTCCAAAAAGTCGGTTTTTATTTTATATTTATCATTATGTTTTGAACTATTTTGATAAAAAACTATGGCTATTCAGGCTTTATAATGACTTGCTTACTACAAATCACGACACAAAAATTAAGTAACTGGAATACGACTTTGCGGGTAGCCCGCGCCCGGTCCAAACAAATCATAGCCCCACCCGGAAGGCTATGTATTAAATTTAGGGGCTAGGGGTTCGGGGTCTTTAACCAGGCGCTGACGCGTAAAACAAGGTCCTGATGCAGGATTGGTGGAGGGTATATGACCCAAAAATTATCTTCAAAAACTGTTTAGAGTTCGAAATTTATTGCATTGAGAGGGGTTCGAAATTTGTAGTATCATTATTCGATATTAGTGGCATTTACAATTCGGTATCGTTGATATTCATGATTCGGATTTTGAAATATTTATTCGGTTTTTGATATATTTATAGTCATCAGACATGGTTAAATAAATTGAAAAAATAGAAAAATGGCATTTGTTTTTTTCTCTTTTTAGATGTCTGCCGCATACAAAAAAATTCAATTTTAAAATACATTTAAAAACCTCAGCAATCCTATTGATTCAAGAAGATAAGTCTAAGTACTTATAAAAATCATGAACCATCTTTTCAGCAACTCAATAGATTTTGTGTTTTTTTGAATTGTTGGGTTGATTGTTTTTTGCATGACATCAATATAGAATAGTGTCCATATGAAGTTGCGAAAATGATTTTCCTTTTGATAATTGTGTTATTTTTAAAATGAATAAAAATGACTAGAAATAGAAAATACGAAGAGAGTTGACGGTGAATGTGATAACTTAATCTTTCTTTGTAAGATCAAAATTCGTGAGTTGTCTTTCTTGTCTCTCATGGGAATGAAGCGTTAACAAAATAGAATCGAGATTGATAATTCTTAACACACCACTTGACGTTGATACCAATCTAAAAAGACATCCTTTGACAAGGATCGATTGCATTCAGAATTATGCTCAAATAAAAAACTACAAAATAGAAAACGACACGATTGCACGGAATAGAGACACTAAAAAGCTATCATTCAGGATGCACAAATTACGATATTCGAAAAGCCCATAAAATAGAAAACGTTCACAAGTTATGAATAAAAAATCAAACATTGTGTCTTAGTATCTTGGGTTCGACCCCTACAAGAGAAATCGCAGAAGTACGTCAAATTCGATTGCGGGGCACCGCGCCCGGTCCAAACAAACCGTAACTCGCCCCCCATAGTCATGGATTAAATTATGGGCCTAAGGGGGTGGGGGTCTTTAACCAGGCGCTGACGCGTAAAACAAGGGGGCTGGTGCAGGGGGTGGTCGGAACCTTGGAATCATATTTGGGGACTGGTCGCATTCTAATTTGGTTTAAGAATAGACCTGAAACGTATTTTGGATTTAATTCATGGTTTAAAGTTTCGAAGTAAACAAATCAAAAAATCTTCATATTGGGCGAAATAAGTCTGGCTTTCACTATTCAGCATCTTGTTCTTTTACGACTAGATCATGGATTTACTAAATGTTTTTATGGTTTACTAATTTTTATCTTTTTCACAATTTTAAAAACGCGTATTCATTTTTTAAAAATACAATTTTACAAAATTCAATTATTATAAGAGATGATTTAATCAATTTTGATAAAAATCATAAAATAGAACGAGCAACACTCGAACTTAGACATATGGACACATCAGAACTGTTAACGGGGCACCGCGCCCGGTCCAAACAAACCGCAACTCGCCCCTATAGTCACGGATTAAATTATGGGCCTAAGGGGTGGGGTCTTTAACCAGGCGCTGACGCGTAAAACAAGGGGGCTGGTGCAGGGGGGAGTCGAAACTCTAAAGAAAATTCGAAATTCAAAATTATTCAAAATTTAAAATTATCCAAAATTCAAAAATATTCAAATTAACAATTCGGATTATTCAAACATTCGAATCTCGGATGAGAGCTCCAAAAAACGGATTGGGGTCTATTTTCAATTCTAAGGCTCATGTGAACAAAAGCTGTATCCCATCAACGAATCTCCGCCAAAAGCACTCCATACCCCTTCTGTAGCCCCTGACACGCGTGTTTACAAGCAGATACTAGTTTTCACTCGGGTCGAGAATTGAATTCGTTGAAAATATGAGAAAAATCAAAATACGAGAATATGAAAATATGAGAATATGAGAATGATTATTTCAATCAAGGTGGATGAAATAATACGAGGTTGGGGCGCATGAGGAAACCATCAGATATCCTGAACTGGAAAGGGTTACTGGAAACAAGTCCTTATCCAATTTAAAAAAAATCGACGAGGTGTTTCCCCATACGATAGTACATTAGTATTTTTTAAACTGGAAGTTCCCCTTTATAAGTCTTTTATGGGGAACATCCAATTCAAAAAACGTGATGTCTTGTTTTTTATTTCCAAATTTTACTCGAAGCAATTTTATTAAATTTAATCGACGTCGAGATCGATGACGTCAAAACGCAGTCCTTACCTATTCTCCGATTCGCAAATTCTCATATTTTACTTATTCGCATTTTTGCAAAAAAATCATATTTTCCAAGACTAATAAGAGAGTGTCTACTCCTGCTCGTAAAGGGGCGATCGTTTGACTCTGATTAACCGCATTTCTGATAGTTTTAAAGAATTTGATTGATATTCGTTTATAGCCATATACGATAAGGCAGTTAATTGTGTTATGTGACTGCACCTAATCACTACAAATATGTTTTAATAGGATTATTTATGATTCATCTACATGTACATACAGAGTACAGTCTTTTAGACGGAGCAATAAAAACAAAAAAGCTCGTCGAAAAGGCTAAGAAACTGGGGATGGAAGCCGTGGCCATAACGGATCACGGAACCATGTTCGGGGCTCTGGGGTTTTATCTTGAAGCCAAAAAGCAAGGAGTTAAACCCCTAGTGGGTATTGAAACGTATCTTACAGAAGATATTAAAGAGAAAGGCAAAGATACGTCACGTTATCATCTTGTCCTAATCGCAAAAAATCTTCAAGGGTACAAAAACCTTTTAAGGATTTCCTCCATTGGATACATAGACGGATTTTATCACAAGCCCAGATGCGACAAAAATATCTTGAGGCAATACCGGGACGGACTAATCTGTTTGTCTGGATGTCTTGCGGGAGAAATCCCTCAAAGTATCATGAAAGGTTCCAGCGAAGAAGACATCGTTAGGATCATTAATGAGTACAAGGATATTTTTGGCTCAGATTTCTATTTAGAAACGCAGGCCAACGGCATATCCGAGCAAAAAGAGGTGAACGAGCAACTTGTAAAATTTGCCGCCAAAACATCAACCGACCTCGTGGTAACAAACGACTGCCATTATCTTGAGAAAGAAGATCAGGTTGCCCACGACGTCTTGCTCTGCATTCAGACAAAGAAAATGTATGCAGAAAAAAACCGGATGAAGTCTGAGGGATCACTTTATTTCAAAAGCGAAGAAGAAATTCGAAAAGAAATGCCTTACGAATGGATCAGAACCGCCATTGAAAACACGCATAAAATTGCCGATAAATGTGACCTTGAAATTCCTATGTCTGGATATCATTTTCCAAAATTTGAGCTTCCTGTCGGAACTACAATGGAAGATGAATTCATCAGGCGATGTAAAAATGGTTTGGATAATCGTCTGGCCTGCCCTGAGTATTCCTATGCGAATAGGACGCAATATGAAGATAGGTTGGACTACGAAATCAAGACTATTCTAGCAATGGGGTTTCCAGACTATTTTCTCATCGTTGAGGACTTTATCTCATGGGCAAAAAGCCAAGGAATATCAGTTGGACCTGGTCGTGGATCAGCCGCTGGTTCCCTGGTCGCCTGGTCACTGGGAATAACTGACCTCGACCCGATTCCATACAATCTACTGTTTGAAAGATTTCTTAACTCGGAGCGTGTTTCGATGCCGGATATCGACATCGACTTTTGCGAAGAAAGAAGAAGTGAAGTAGTAGATTATGTGGTGAAAAAATACGGAGAAGAGATGGTTGCAAACATCACAACGTTTGGAACCATGAAGGCTAAAGCCGCATTAAAAGATGTAGGCAGAGCGTTAGGAGTCTCATTTGATTCCATGAATGCGCTTGTTAAAGATCTTACCGCAACAGATTCTATCAGACAATCCTTTGATAACAACGATGAGTTTAGAGGAAGAGTCAAGAACGATAGACAGCTTAAAAACATTGTATTTGTGGCCGACAGACTCGAAGGGTTGTCTCGACATGCATCTACACACGCGTGTGGAATTATCATCGCAGATAAACCAGTAGTTGAATACTGCCCCCTATATCGAGATAAAGAAGCATGTATTGTAACTCAATATGATGGCAAGGGTGTTGAAAAACTTGGGCTGATGAAATTCGATTTTCTTGGCCTGAGAACACTAACTCTCATCCGAAAAGCCATCGAAAACATAAAAGTCAACAAAGGAATTGACGTAAAACTTGAAACATCAGGGTTTAGCGACAGGCTTGTGTATCAGAAGATTTTTCAAACTGGAGAGACAGATGGTGTCTTCCAGCTTGAAAGTTATGGAATGAAAAAATACCTGAAAATGCTGAAGCCGGAAACATTTGAAGACATCATTGCCATGCTTGCTTTGTATCGGCCAGGACCTCTTGGGTCGGGAATGGTTGACGAGTTTATTGCTCGAAAGCATGGAGAGAAAGACGTCGAATTCCTAATTCCAACACTAGAACCAGTTCTTAAAAACACCTATGGTGTCATTGTTTACCAAGAACAAGTCATGCAGATTGCACAGGTTGTTGCAGGCTATAGCCTCGGACAAGCCGACTTATTGAGACGTGCGATGGGCAAAAAAATTCCCGAAGAAATGGCAAAACAAAGAGATATTTTTACCTCTGGCGCTATACAAAATGGAGTCAAAGAAGAAGTCGCAAAAGAGCTTTTTGACCTCATGGAAAAGTTTGCCGAATATGGTTTTAATAAATCTCACAGTGCTGCATATGCGGTTCTTTCGTATCAAACAGCATACCTGAAAGCGCACTTTCCATCGGAATTTATGGCCGCGTTGCTGACAACAGAACACAAGAATCAGGAGAACATCAAACGGTATATTAATACGACAAGAGCGATGAAGATTAAAATAGTTTGTCCCAGCGTTAACAACATTGAGGCCGACTACAAGCCATATAAGGAACATGTTCAAATCGGTCTTTCTGGGATCTCCGGATTGGGTGATGAATCCATAAAAGAGATTGTTGAGAGCCGAAAATCTGGAGGATCGTTTAAAACATTGAGTGATTTTATCTCCAGGATAAACACACAAAAAGTGAACAAGACAATTGTTCAGACTTTAATATATGCAGGTTGTATGGATTGCTTTAATGACGACAGAGATCTTCTCGTGTCGAGCCTCGCATCGATATATGCATTAAATGCGAAGAAGGGATCGCAGGATACCAAACAAAAGGTTGGACTTCTTCCCTTCCTTCAAACTCAATCGAACGAAGCACAAAACGGAATTGGAGTTGAGGTTAGCAATGTTTCTGTGGAAAAAACCACAGACAGTTTTAAGAGTGAAAAAGAACGAGAAATTCTTGGCGTTGTTCTCTCTCAAACCCAAAAAACATTCATTCCAAGAAGTCGATCAGATTTCTTTTTTAACTAACGTTGTTGGCTGCCATCTTAAAACAAGGTGGTAGCCAACAGTTTATAAGGAGAACTCATGTACGTTGAAAAGTTATATAATTCGACGATTAGAGAAGTGTTAAACAAACAACCAATCCTATGCGACACTCTGATAGACCTGATTCTTCAGTCGTTTCACATGCCGCTTTGGAATAATAAAATCAAACCAATAAAAATGGTTGAAGCGGATCGTCAATTCCAGGCTACGGTTTGTGGGTGGCTGTATTTAATGAAAAAGAAGATGATGCCAGTCGACACGGAAAACATTAACAGCAATACTATGGCCAACATCCTTGATTCAGAGGAAAAATTTGTTGAATTCGTGATTTTTGAATTTATGACAAGGATGATAATTACAGACATCAACCCAATTGTTATTTCTAGATTCAAAAACGGAGACAGTGAAAGCATAGGAGAACTCAAGAAGGCTATCGTGAGAAATATTACCAAATTCCACGAGGGGCATGAAGGCAAGTTTTGGAAAGAGTACAGGGTCTGGGTAGAGGAAAAATTCCTTACCGAGACGGAAGAAATCGAATCTTTGTGCTATGACGCAGGAAACGCATATGCATCTGAATATGAGTACGGGATTATTTCGAAGCTCGGAATTTATGATTACGAAAAAAATGACATTGAAAAAAGGTTCAAGGCAAAAAAAGACCGTTTTTTCAGTTGCATGAAAGAATCAGACAAAGCCCTTGAAATTGGAAATGCAATCCGATTTATCATGGATTTCTCCGGAACTTTTCGAAGCCAGCAAAGATGGGCTCTCGTTCCAAGGACACCTGAAACAACGGTTCAGGGACATATGTTTATGGTTGGGGTGATTGCTTATCTTGTCAGTCTTGACCTAGGCCTTGGAAAGTCAAGAGCAACACAGAACTTCCTGTCTGCGATGATGCACGATTTCGGAGAAGGCTTTGTTAAGGATATAATCAGTCCTATTAAGTCAATTAGTAACATTGAACAAATCGCGAAGAGTCTGGAAAACGAGAATATCTACAAGTACGTAATCAAACCCCTCAAGAATGATGGAGAAACCTTTATCGCTAGACGCCTCATGTTTTTGTTAAGTCTAGCCACGACATCAAACGATTACACTACTCTTAGCTTGGATAATGAACTTCATCATGTAAGTGAGTTTCAGTCAACCACAGTTTGCTTGAATTGCAATACATTCAAAATTCAAGAAAAGGCTGTCGTGGATAAACAAAGCATCAAGTGTGAAGAGTGTAGAACAGACTTGTTTTGCCGAGACGGTGAAATTGTAAACTATGCGGACAAACTCTCTGCTTATATTGAGGTAAAAGCCTCCATCCTGAATGGAGTCGGTAAACGAAGCCTTGATGAACCCGTTCAGAAGCTTCGCATGAGTACAAACAAAATGCTAAAGAACATAATTCAAACAATCAACTAGACAAAAAGCAAAACCCTCCAATTTTTGGAGGGTTTTTTGTTAGGCATATGCGCTTACATCAAACGCAGGCCAAGAAAACTGAGCTACGTACGACTTGAGGTTCTTGTCCCACTCAAAACTCTCAATCTGAGAGTTGTGCGGAACAGAAATCCTCTCACCTTCGACAACCCATCCCCGATTAGTGTGTTCAGGGGCATCAGACACGATCAAAGCTGCTACATTGGCCATAACATTCCTCACTTATGAAAGAATTAAATAAAAATAAATTTAAACAATATGTAAATTTACCAAACCATTGTTACATATCAAGTTTATACAAATAAATTAATACATTAATATGTGTAAACATTTTGCCGAAAACATTGAGTATCTAAAGCATAAATCTGAGTTGTTTTAATTCTTCGAAACCCTAACTTTTCTAAAAAAGAAGAAATTTTAATTTTTTTTCCCTCATAAGACAAGATTGTCGAACAATCTTGCTTTAACAGTCCGTTACGACTCTTGCTAAAAAATTCTTTGGGTAATACAAAAAAATATTCACAAGCGCTTGAAAAATAATAAAGCACTTCTGATAAAATTAAGTTATAAAACTCATCATTAGCAAACCCTTCTTGTGCATAAATCCAATCAAAAACCATAATAGATTCTATGTATGAGTGAACGTATTCGCAGTTGCGGCCATGGACGCAATTCAGAAAGGCAGACTTCCACCTTTCGCAGTCACTGATACAAAACGATTTGATCTTACTGTAGTTTGGCGCGAGCTGCATGAATAGGTCGCAAAAATCCAGTCCAGCATTTTTTCTTTCGTTTATTTCAAGGTGAGTTAGGCGAAATGTACAAAGCTCAATGGACGGGGTCTGTGATAAAAAAACAGCCCCATCTATTACGCCAACAGAACTTTTGTTTTCGTTCCTGTTTTGAACTTCTGTGTTGATTTTTATAATGTAATCATCAATTATGTATTTTTTCATGTTAATTTCCATACGAGAGATTCTTCTCCTTAGACAGAAAAATAATATCGTATTTTAAAGCTAGTTAAAACCAATATGTATACATATCATCAATCCAATTATACAAAACCACATTGCAATTTGTGTATAAGTACTCATATCTATGCTGCACAAAAGAGTAATGTTTTAAAAAATAGAGATGTAAATTGAGCCTTGAATACTATACACGTAATAGCTGATAAGATAAGACTTGGCCCAAACGGCACTGCACCGACAGGAACATTGCACTCGGATTCATTTTTTCGATTCAAGATCGTAAATAAAATATGTGTAGCAATTCCATATAGCCCGGAAATCACCATCAAGAAAGGCAACATATATGCTCCAGTCATAGCGCCAAGAGACCCCATCAAGATAATATCTCCAACCCCCATAGCCTCCTTCTTAAATAGGAATCGTCCGATAAGATAAACCAATAGGAAAGTTCCCGCCCCCGCCAATGCGCCAGTCAGAGCATATTCTATGCTATTTCCAACAATATACACCTCACCCAATACAGCTACCGCAATAGCTGGAAAATTAAGCCACGTAGGTAATTCATAGTGATCATAGTCGATAAAAAACAAATTGATCAGCAACGAGAACATCACCATGTAATATGGAGTGATTAGTGAATATCCATAAATATAGTAAATCAAACCAAAAGCTAGCCCTGTCAAAGTCTCAACCAAAGGGTATCTAATACTGATTGGAAGACCGCACGAAGAACATTTAGCTTTTAATATTATATAACTCAAAACAGGAATGTTTTCCCAAGGACGAAGAACATGGTTGCACTTTGGACAGTGTGATGCAGGATAGGCGATGGACTGACCGGACTTATATCGACCAATAACAACGTTAAAGAAACTACCTAGAACCAGACCGATGACCGTAGACGCACACAAAAGAAGCAGATTTAAGTGAAAATCAATTAATAAATTTTGATGCATATTTCCTCCCTATAATTTAACATCTAATATGGAATTATTTTTGGGAATCCGGTTAAAATATAAAGGAAGAATAAAAAGAGGAGAGATTTATGAAAAAATATTTTTGCGCTTTGTTAGTAATGGCAATTTGTTGTATGGGGCAAGCTGTGGCCGGGAATAGGCATGAGATCATAAAAAATGGAGATTTTGAAAAAAGAACGGGATTTTCTGGGCAGACTTATGGAATAAAGCTGAAGGACCTTCATAAAACAAGTCCTAACTGGGACAAATTCGTAAAAGTTCCGCATTGGAATGAGTCGGAAAAAGGCAATGTGATAGCACATGCTAACAATAATCTATTCTTGCAACTTAACTCCGAAATCGCTCAATACATTGATTTAAAACCGGGAACATATCAAATTCAATATAAAGTTGCAGGTGGAGACTTCATAGATCAGTCTCTCATAATGCGAGTATTTTTTGAAGACACAGAAATAGACACGATCTTTGCCAGAAACACAAAAAATGACTTTGAGGCAAGAAAAACACAAATTTTTACTATCGAGCGCAAGAAAAATAAGAAACTAGAATTCTCAATGAATAAAATAAGTGGAAGTGGATTCAGAATCGACGACATTGAAGTCGTAGCTGCGAGTGCGGATGAAGAAGGTGATTCAGGTATTGGACACGAAACAAATAGCACCCAAGAAGATTTGTCTTCAGTGATAAAAAACAATGAGTCGTTTTTCGCTAAAAATATTACATTTACTCCGCCTTGGCTTGTTATTTACGATAAAAACAATGAGCCAGCCATGTTAATCGACAGCAACGGCAATCTCTTCTTCCCTGGTGTGGTCGATGAATCAAATGGGGTTATCACAGATGGAGACGTATTAACGATTTCAAGACAAAACCAATCTCAAAAAAATCTAAATATTTCCAAGGATGGCGATATGATGGTTTCTGGTATAATATACCAGAACACACAAGTTTTTCCAGACAAGAGCAACGTTGTGATTGTACAAAACAAACAAAAAGAAACCCTCGCAATGCTAGACCCCGGCACGGGAGACATATATATCAAGGGGAACTACGAGTTGCCAGATAGCGAATCCGAATAACTGCCCCGACTTCGATCATGGATTGCAAGCCTAAAGACGGGAGACAACCTACTTCCCGTTAAGAAAAAGTCAAAAGGCCTCGAATAACCATCCTGTTTTCGAGGCCTTTTGATTTGAGTACACGAAAGAATTTAAGTGTACACATCCTCACCTTCTTGACCACCCGACTCTTCTCTGTCTGGTTCTAAACCCAGACCATAACTCTTCTTTAACGCGAACAGCTCTACCCTTTCTTTAATAAGTACAAGCCTTTCAGTCATGCATGGGTCACATGCGTCTTTAGATATAGTAAACAGTTCAGGTCCTAATTTTTGTTTACACATTTTACACTTTTTCATTTTTTTATGCCTCCATTCATAAGATGAAGACAGGAAATGAAAAAAAAATACTACTGACTTTAGATTAAAAAAATTAACTCGTCCCTCATGTGCATATGAATACGATATTAGGTCTAATTAGGAGGCCATACAATAATGAATTCGCAACGCACAATTTTAGTATTCAACTCTAATGAAATTCTAAAAAAAATAATTGATTCAAGTAGCGTATATAACAATAGTTATGAAAAAATTATAAACAAAAAACTGCTCATTGAATTGACGGTAGACTACATGTCGTCAATGCTACTAAAATTTGACGAAGTTTACGATGTTTTTTTGTTTATGTCTCCACAGCTTGACTGGAGAAAGATATATTACAGTCGGATAAAAGACCAGTACGATGGAAGAAATCTACCTTACAAAGAATTAGAGGAACATATTGTTTCAAGGGCGGTTCCAATTCACTGTATTAAATCGAAACACTCAAATATGTTTGATGTTATAGACAAATTAAAGGCAAACAAGACAAATAAAATACATTGTTTTTCAGAAGATAAAACATCAGTACAATTCAGTAGTACTGACAATATTACTGTTTATGACTTCTATGGAAATGCGCTAATAAATAAAGACGTAACAGAATTACACCGGATAGTTTACAAGGGTGATGAGTCAAAAGGAATACCCTCAATTCTATCTACCCTAGACTATGATTTAAACAGAAAAAGGGGTGTGTATATACCAGACATCAGAGCAAAGAAACTTAATATAAACAACATAAAAGAATCAATACTTTGCAATAAAGATAAGATTAAGGTTGTACAGAGAAGTTCTAACTTGAAGCAATTTCCATATGTTTTAATTTCGCAAAATAATTATAGAGAAAGAATACTGGCAAGCACCGTGTTACTGTTTTCTAGATATAACCCAAAGTTCGTTAAAAACGAATCAATTAAAATTTCAAATTCAATGATGCAACAATGTACTTCGTCAAATTCTTTTAAATCTAAGTATTATGATGCAAAAATTTCAATTTAACAATTTACTAGATTTGCATTAATTGTTTCTTAATTTAATCTAACCATATATTTGTTATGCGAGGAATTTTTATGTTACAGATCAACAAAACCGTGTTTGAAAACTGTCAGACTTCTGTAGAATTTTCAGACAGGCTTTACGAATTTATTTTTAAGTCAATTGGCGTAGATGGCCCGTACACACTGTCTTCCAAAGAACCAATAGAAGAGATACTGGAGGAAATTGTAGGAAAGGCTGACGCGGCTTATTGGAGAGACGCACGATTTCACTTTGAGTCTCGATGGGGAGGAAAAACACTCTCCGTAAAATCATTAATACATTAATAAAAAAAGAGCCGGTTACGGCTCTTTTTTTATTCTACAAATAGAATGTTGTGTTGAAAAATTAGCACGGTAGCTAGTATACAACCAAGCAACAGATGACTAAGGGGCAACTTGATGTTTCTCCCAAAATTTATCTCGCTTGATTCTTTCAATCCTTTTTCCTTCATCGTCCCATTCTTCTTGGATTTTTCGTTTTTTAGCTTTTTTGTAGGCGTCAATACTACAATAGACCATGATAGAAACCCAAATGCTCATGCCAACGATAAATGAAGTTGTCATAATACCTCCAATAAAAATTAAATTAAATAAGAACAAAACTATCAATACATGTAAGATACTCAAATATAAATATGTGTTTTTTTGAATTTTTAAATAAAAGTACTTGACAAAAACCAATCATTTCCTGTAATGAATAATTATTGACAAATAAATATAAAATTCCACTCGCGAGCCTTGGCGGGATAATAATTATAAGGAACTATAAGCCATGGACAACGTTACACTAATAGATTTGCTTTTTATTTTTTCCATTTTTATTTGCGCATTCTCTATCTTGAGTATTCCTTATACTTATATAAACTGCCCAATACTTAGAGGATGTTGCCCACTTGAACATAAAGATGGCATTGAGACTAATTACGCCAAACTTAAGGTTTGTGCCGCTATGAATAGCGCGACTCATAATATTGAGGCTAGTTGGCTCCCGGACACAGAGACCATTCATCAAGAGCCTGAAGAGAATAGATCTGTCGACTTTGATTCATTTAATAACATCACAAAAGACCATAGGTATTCATTTTGGAATACCTATCAGCGCTAATAAAAAAAGTGGAGACAAAATAAAAATTGTCTCCACTTTTTTTGATTAAATTTGCTGCACGCGGATCTAGGAAGGTTCTCTTGTAAACGATATCTTAAATTCTTTATCCAATACAAACCTTCCAACATAACTATTGTTTTTATACAGAAACTCTTTTTTATCCGTACATTTCCCATCAAGAAGCTTAGCTACGTCTTCGGCATCTATTGTCTGTCCCATAAACGACTTCCAAATAGACAATTTACAGCCGTCTTTCCATTTTTCACAATAATAAGACTTGCTATTGATTTTTACGGTTCCGCCACAAGCAGGACAGACACCATAAGATCCAGACGTTGAATCAAAATCAAAGACTACTTTATGGTCTTCATTTAATTTAATAAAAGCCTTAAACTCCTTCCCATTTGAGTTCTTAAAAAACAATTGGCGTGATGTCTTTTTGTCTGCCAACAATTCCTTTACGTCTTTGTCGGCTAGTTTAGTGTGCATGAATTCCTTCCAGATAACGAATTTGCATCCAGATTTCCAGTTCTGACATCCCCACCCCTTTGGGGTCTTGACGACATCGCCATCACACAAGGGACATTTTCCCACACACTTTTGTTGTGGTTTGAATGGATTGGTTCCATCACTAATTTCTTCAATACTAGCATCTGCGACAATTTTCGTATTCTGGGCAATCTGCTCTTTAATCTTAGACAAAAAATCTGACTTTTGCTTAATCCCTTTTTCAATTTCCAGCAATGCAACTTCCCACTTAGCAGTTTCTTCGGGGAGTAGAATGTTTGGCGTATATTTTTCAATTAAAGATACGGCCCTCATTCCTTTGTCAGTAGCAACAATCTTATTAGAGCTTCTTTCAGCGTACTTAACGGAGATTACTCGTTCAATAATTGCAGCGCGTGTCGCATCAGTACCTAGGCCAGATTGGCTTTCCAGGGCCTTAGAGAGGCCATCATCTTCAATCTCCTTACCACATGTAATCATTGCTGTTAATAGTGATGCATCAGTAAAATAAGCTGGTGGAGTAGTTTTTTTTTCGCCAATACTAACATGAGTAAAATTTACATACTCATTCTGCTTCATTGCAGGAACTACTTCTTCTCTTGCCATTCTAGACGGTTCAGCATGCAACCATCCTAATTTCTTGTAAGTTCGACCAGAACACTTCATGAGTTCACCGCTAAATGAAACTGTAATCGACGAAGAGTCATAAATCGCAGAAACACTCAACGCGGCCATGAAGCGTCTACATATTGCCAAATACACACGTTTTTCATTTGTGTTCAAAGAATTTATTTCTATGTGTTTACCTGTTGGAACAATACCGGTATGAGACGACTCTTGAACTTTAGATGTATTAACACACTTTGGCTTACTTGAAAATTCTAAACAATCTTTAAGTGTTTCAAAATCATTGATCTTATATAGTTCTTGTAAAATGCTTGGAGTTTTATCAAAATCTTCAGATGAAATATACTGACAGCCAGATCTTGGATAAGTAATTACTCCATGCTTCTCATAAAGAGATTGTGCGATATTTAAAACATCATTGGCTGTAAAGCCATAGGCAATATTCATTTCTTTTTGCAAAAGAGACAAAGAAAATGGAAGGGGAGGCTCTGTAAAGCCTTCTTTATTTTTAACCTGAGTAACGAGACCCTTGTTTTCCTTGATTTTCTTTTGAATTTCTAGTGCTTGAGCCTTGTCCCAAATCTTATTGTCTCCGGATTTATCAACCCACCCGAACACTTCGGCAGAATCAGGACCACCCTTTATTAGCCAGTATGGCTTAGGAATAAAGCTGTCGATCTCTCTTTGCCTTTTCACAAGAAGAAACAAAACCGAAGACTGAACTCTCCCGACAGAGATTAAGTTGTTTGCTTTTACAGAGAATAGCCTGGAGTATGTCATTCCAACCATCCAGTCTGCCTCAGCCCTGGCTGTAGCAGCTTCAGCGATGCTATCAAAATCCTTACCTGGCTTACAGTTTTTTAACGCATTCAAAAATGGCTCTTTATTCATGTTTGTAAGCCAAATTCTATACATAGGAATACTTAACTTTAACTGTTTGTAAACACGTCGAAAGATTAACTCACCTTCTCTTTCCGCGTCACAAATATTTATAATCTTTGATATTTTTTCATTTTTTATAATGTCTTTAATTGAATAAAACTGTTTTTTTGCAGCATCACTACAAAACATAAGCTCAAATTCATTTAGAAGAATTGGAAGACTTTCAATATTCCACTTTCCTTTCCATTTATCGTCTTGCTCATCTGGATTTGCGATATTCAGCAAATGCCCCATGCACCATGAGACAACAAATTGTTTATCTTCGAAATACCCGGCCTTATTTTTACTTAAGTTAAGAAAACCTGCAATTGTCCGAGCAACGCTTGGTTTTTCAGCAATTAAAAGAGTCTTCAAGAGAACCACCTTATATAGGGCGAACCTTTCAAGGTCCGCCCTTTGTATTATTCTAGATAACAGAATCAGAAATAAATTTAGAAAGAGTCATTGGAACTTTACTGACTTGATTTGAATACTTAAGATAATCCTTAAGGTATGTTGTAAGTCTTTTGTCAATTTTAAATGAATAAAATTTAGACTTATCGCTTTTAACACGAACCTTAGGAATTGATACAACTGGTAAAAACCCATCCTTTGAAACAGAAGTAGGAATTGGGGTAGGTATTACAATGCGCTTATTGCCGAGATTGTCTACAATCTTTTGCCCCAGTACATTTAAAGAAAAGCATTTTTTAAGCACTGCTTCAATCAGTTTAGCCTCAATGTATCTTTCTACCTTAAGGCCGCTTTCGCGAATACTTTCATAAAGATCAATTGGTAAGTTAACCCTCACTTCTTCTTTTGACTTACCAGGCACACCAACACATGCCGTAAAAACTTCAATAGCAGACTTTGCCGTTGATTCATCGGACCAGAACATACCTTTGCTTGGATCAAAAAAGCTGGAAAGATACATGACTGTAGGGAGATACACGCCCTTGTCTGGGTTTTTTTCAAAGAATGTCCAAGCGTCATTTCCAGTCTTAAATCCTCCCTTTTTAATGGATAGAATATATGTTGGTACAATCGCCATTCCCGTTTCAGAGTCAATAATTAAAGATGTTTCAAAATATTCATTAATGTACGCGCAAACACTTTTTCCAACCTCTTGAGCGTCTTCATTACTGATTTCAATAAACTTATTGAATGCATATCCGCTTCCAGGGTGACCAAAAACATATGTAGCCAAATTACTCATTAAATCCTCCTGATGTGTTAATTAAAATATATTATTCCTAAGACCATAGTTATATATAACAATTCGGGAATAACATTTTTTCACATTCAAGGAGATAAAATATGGAAAATCAAGAAACACAGGGTAGAATGAATTTCAAATTTGGGCTTATTTGGGAGGGGCTTAACACAAATGAACTTGAGCCATTTGCAACATTGTATAGGCGAGAAGGCACAGACATATTATATGAAGAGACGATTTATTTTAATAACAAAAATTCATTCAACGATACAATGGTCTCTAGCTACAGCTTTTCTGAAAACGAAGGATTTTTAGGAGCTATCATTTCCTTGGATAAATTACCACAAAGAATTAAAAAAATAGATATACACATTTCTTTTACTTGGAACGTTAAAAAAGACATTAACCTGGGGTCCCTTAAGAATCTCCGTGTGGTAGTCCAGGAAGCGATGAACGACAAAGAACTTGTTCAGTACAGCCTTGTGAACGATAAAAACATTCTAACGGAAGGAAGTGGACTCTACCTTGGAGAACTGCAAAAAAATCAAACCATTAACGCCGAAGATGTGTCCTTGTGGGTTTTTAAGCCAGATATTAGAGTGGTAAATTCAAACTATACGGTTTACGACGATTTAATCAGAAAAACGAATTTAATTTTCATCTAAAACACCTTAATAAATAAAAAAATGGCGAAAAAATTTCTTTTTTCGCCATTTTTATTTTGCACAGTAGACAAGCGGAACTCTAATCCGTTCTCCATGTCCAAAATTCTGCCCCTGATTTCTTTTTTGAAGCCAAAACCTCATCTTTCAGCACAAGGCCTGTCTCTTTGTCTTCTTTCGTTATAACAAATTGCTTCACATAATAATCAGAGTTTAACAGGAACTTCATCTCTGATACCGTATAGACAACACTCGGCCTTGACGCAGCGCTCCATGATTCAGCCCCCTGCCCAGAATAAGTGTACTCGATAATCACCCGAAGATGTCTCGTATCAGAATCAGACCAATCAGGCGGTGAAAAAATTTTAGCTCTTGTCGTGTTAGATCCGACGTTTCGCATTGTAGCACAAGAGGTTAAAGAAAAAACAAGTAGTAAAAGCAAAAGAAAAAAATTCTTCATTGGCTCTCCATATTGGTTATAAATTTTTTAAAATGTGTTGCTTGCAAACAAAAAAGGCTCCCGGTTTACCGGGAGCATTAAAATCACCAAATTCCTCTTTTTTTAAAAATAGTCTTCATCGCATTTTGATATGCAATGTCCGCATTGATCTTTTCCGTTGTTCTAAAAACCGCAACGTCGTCATCAATAGCAAGAGAATTGTCGTTCGCTTTTAATTGAACAACTGCATTGAAAGCAGGAATCAAAGCATCGCTCGGGGCAATGAATTTATTCCACATTTCAACATATATCTCCTCATTGCCCTCACTGTCTTCTTCGGATTCAATAGGGACTGTCAAAATAGCTTCGTCCCCCCTATAGAATGCCGAGAGAGTATGGATCGGCGCTACAACCATAGATTCATCATCAATTTCACGGATTCCAGCCACATACATATCACTTTGCCGATAAATGGTAACTTCTTCAGTATTCACTTCAACACCTCATAATTATTAATTAAGACACTATTGTCTTTATTTGTTTTGTTCTATTTACAAAACATTTACTGTAAAGTCAAGAATCAATCTATTGTTTTCAATGTAGAGATATCAATATCCTCAATAACTTCACTCTCTTGTTTTTCTATTTGTTCCAAATCTTCTGACACGGGAACAACATCGTAGTCAGCAGCCCAATCATTATCAACAGGAACAACTGCTTCTTCCCACTTCTTCTCAATGTTTTGGTAATCAAAATGAATTTTTTCGTCCAAAATCGAGTCAGAAAATTTAGGATAATTCTTAAAAATTTCTTCTGGCCACTTCAATCCCGCAATTCTTATTTTATATGGCCTACGACCCTGTGTATAAACATATGCTTGTCCTTTTGGAAGTCCAATGATTGCCTCTGGGTAAATCAAATCAATTTCTTTTGCATCTTCCCTCTCTGCAAAGCCAGACCTAAACAACTCTTGTGCAGACTTTGGATCTGATGCAATATTACGAGTTTTTGTTCTTGATTTCATACATATTGATCCAAATAAACTGCAAAACTCTTCAGCCAACTCTTTTTCAGGGACTCGCATGTAGAATTTGTTATTAATATTACCTAATATCTGCTTTGTCATACTTGCCTGTGTAACGGACGTAATATCCGCTGTCGTCTGCAAAGCTACAAATACTCGGACATTATCGCCGCCAGCTTTATTTAAAAGATCAACATAACCTGGGAAAACAACAGAATAAAACTCGTCAATAAAAAGATTAATTGGCTCTTTCGCCTTGTCAAAGGCATATGACTGGCCAACAAAGTTTAAAAGATCTTGAACAACGAGTTTGCCAACCGCACTAGATGAATAGGTGTCAATCATTGAAGCTAGATAAAAATAAACAATCTTTTTGCCCTTTCTGACTTCGTCCCATGTAATCACTTTTCTTTCAGACTCGGGATTTGGACTCAAAAGCTCACCGACCTCTCCAGTTGCCAAGGCAGTCATGACAGGTTCAAGGGAGTTGATCATTTTTGAAAAGTTATCTTTCGGATGATTAATTAAAACTCGTAAACGAGCCATAGCCTCGTCGAGAGCAGCCCTATGTGATGGATCTTTGATTTCAAGAGACTTGTTGTGGGCTATAGAGTGCAGTTCATCCATGCTTTGCAACGAATATTTATGCAGAGTCTTGATTGTTATTTCTAATTGTGCATGATGCATAACCTCCGCAACGGAAACAAGGACTTTCCAGCAAAAGTCGGTAAAAGGCTTACTGTCTCCACCTTGGGGCATAATGGATGTAATACGTGAAGCAAGGTCCGCTGGCTTTAAGTACGATTTCATTGTGTTAATTCCACATGATTTCGATGGGTGAGCCAATGAAAAAAACAAAAAGTCCTCCTGCCTGTTGGCGAGAATGCACGCCAAGTACACACTGTCTAGCAATTCAGAGTCACCCTTTGGGTCAACAATAATTAGAGTCTCGCCAATATCAATGATTTGTGCAGTAAGTAATTCTATCGTTCTTGTTTTACCTACTCGTGTTGTTCCAGCAAAAATAGAATGCATCAATTCTGGCAAAGGATATAGGATGTCTTTTTCTTCTTTTACGCCTATATTATGAATATACGCTAATCCTGTTGCAGCACTTTCCAGGTTAACAAATTTACTCATTTCTGGTAATTCTTTTAATTGCTGATATCTAATTGCATGCTTATTTTCCCATACATATCCACGGCCAAAATAAATTAATGGGTCGTTTTTGTTGTGCGCGTTCTCGGCGACAGCTTTTTCTTGATTTTTTTGCCTAATTTCTCTTAATTCATCGAACGTGACATAAAAGAATGGATCAGAATTGAGGGCATCGATCTCAGCCTTATACGACTTCCACAGCATTAACCTGGTAACACCAAGTGATACCATAAACGCACAACATAGGGCACTTAGCGCCATTGGCATATGAACGCCAAAGTACGGCATTGCTCCAGTAATAACACCTAGGCCAATCTCTTTTATTCCAATGGACTTATAATAGTTGTAATCGAAAACGAAGCCTGTATATTCTGTCATCCCCTCCTCCTTATTAGTTCATTTGAGACAAGATGGGCGAAATAACAGACCTTAATGTGTCTGATAACTTCATAGCCATATCAGCGCTAACCCTAAAATAATGCCTTTCTACTGTCTCAATTTTTAAGTCGTTTTTATTTATTACCACAATCCTGCATTTATATTTGTTAAATTGTCGAGTATTTACATAGGGACGATTTCGTTCATCGTGAGTAAACGGAAGAACGATTTGCTCGTTGATTAACTTACTCAAATATTCAAGTCGCGAAGTCTTAAGATCTTTTTCGAGGATACTCGAAACATCATTTCCCATTATCTTATCAACAGTCTCCGGGAAGTTGAAATAAATGTTTTTATCGAGATCTATAAACCCTACATTATTAGAGCTGTACTGATCGTTAATTGTAAGAGATGTCCCTATCTCATCTAGGAACTTCACAAACAAATATATATCAGAGTTTTTGTCTGGATCAAATACGGACAACGATTGAGGATCAAATTCTACATTTTTCTCCTCAACCTGTTTTTTTGCAGACCCAGACAAAGACTCCTCCTTATGCTCTTTTTCCTTTAACTCTGCTGAGATAGACTTTAAGTCAGACGGCAAAGAGGGCTCTGAAATTTTCGTTAATATACTCTGAACATCTATAGAAGCTTTTGTGTCATTGTACGAAGACTCTTCCATAGACTTCTTAAACAACTCCTCGACATCTTCATTCGCCACAATTTGGTCATCTTTAGCTATTGAAAGTTCAAAACTTCCAATTTTTAAGTTCTTACCACGAGAATGCTGATCCTTTGCGACGTTTGAAATTGTCTTTTTGGCATTTTCAATTACAGCCACTTCATCTATATTTGAAACCCTACAACCATCCTTGAATTTTTTCGCTTCTTCACCTGACATTGGAGGCCATAAACATCCGTTCGACAATGGAATATCGTAAAAAATTCCTTCTATTTTAACATGGTCTTCTCTACTGATTTTTACATTACAAATTTCCGGCCTTGCATCCTGACCAAAAAAAGAACAAATTGGGTCATCAAATAGGGATGCTTTTATAAAAATTACATCAAAATTTAACGGGTTTGCAACTTTAAAACTAGGATTAAAATAAATGGTGATACTCTCTCGGAATTGCCCAGTTTGAGGATTAAAGGCTAGGTATCCACCCCGTTTTATCCACTGCAATATAGTGTTAGAGTTCTTCGACATCCATCCAGCCATTTTATTAATGACCAAAGGATACGTGCACATATAATAATTTTTATCAACCTTATACACACAAGACTTTCCAATGTCGTTGACTGAAAATAACTTGTTTGCGTATTTTTCACCAATTGCATTTTTTAGTGAATCAATACATCCAGACTTTGTAGCATAGTTCGCAACACTAGAATGATCGCTTTCTAATTGCTCATATGACAAAATTCTATCAAATACATGAAGTAAAACGTCAGATGGTACAGTTTTTAGCAAAGTATTCCTATCAATAATATCTAACATCAAGAACAAGTTTCTCTTTTTATGTTTATTGTGTCTGTTAACTTTCCACTTCATTTCAATGTTTTTGGGATAACACATATAAAAGTCTAAAAGATCGCCTTTAAACGGATTGTACACATACTTCAATCCGCCACTATTGTGACTATATTCTAAGTCAAATATTTTTCCTGCATCATGAAAAAGTCCTACCATAAAACCGCCGAGAATGTGATATGGCATTCTCGCCTTAGTCGCCTGCGAGTCTACCAGATTTCCTCTGCCATAAGATTTTACAGTTTTTGCAACTTCTATTTCTTTACATGCAACCTCTAGGCTGTGCTGTAACAAACCAAAGCTATAGGCGTGGTGGTACTCTTCTGAAGCTGGAGCATCCCAAAAGTAAGATATGAAATTTTTTAAAATTTGCTGAATCGCGTTCTTGATTGAATCGTTATACCTTATTTCTTCTATGTTTATAATATAATTATAGTAAGGGCGGAAACAATCAAAAACTTCCTCCACCAACTTTCGTTTAGTTTCGAAATATTGTGAGTTTTTTGGCTTCGTGGAAAGACTCCACTCTGGAAACGCTGTTGGCTCTAATTGATCCACGTTTTTAACGGGAGCCGTTGAAACCAATAAATCTGCGCCAACGGAAAATTCTACCCGTGATTCTTCAACAACAGCTTTTTTACGAAACAATGAACTTAGCATGTATACCTCATAAAAAATGGGGCACAACTTACATTGGCCCCATTCAACACAATAAAATAGTCAATTAAGAGACGCTAGTATCTTAGATGAGACCACGCTTCTGAGCGACAAGATTTAATGACGTAACAATTTGACCCAACTCATTTAACCTTGTTTCAATCTCATCCATGTGTTTTGCGAATCCGTCGTTAATTTTTTCAAAAATCGCAGGAGTAATGTTCCCGTCGCGAACACACTTCTGGAGTAGTCGGAAAATCTTATCGGTAGATGCGACAGACATAATAAACATATCTGCTGCTCTCGTATTCGTATAATACACTTTTTTATTTGCAATGGTCTTAATAAGATTCATGTATTCTTTTTTCTTTTTTCTATGCGACTTTTTTTCATCTTGCGTCATCAACTTGTAGTCTTTTGACGGAGCCGTCTCTTGTGTTGCTCGAAAATTCCCGACAACACTTGCTACGCCTTCGATAAATGCATCATACGAGTCCATAACTTCCTTCCATCCCCGATTAATAATCTCTATGTCTTCATGTTTGATCACGCGGGCATGCCAGTACTTTTCAAGAAGTCTATTGTACTTATCTACATCTGGAATATATCGAGCAATCTTGTGACCATGATACGTAATCAAATAAACGTTGTTTCTTTTTCCTCTAAACAACATTCTTTTTTGAAAATCACCAACCTTATCAAGGTCTCCGTTTTTGTTGTTTTTTTGTCGCATCTGATCGTTATCGACTTGACCACTTATATCATTCATTGTCATTACCTCCAATTAAGAAATCTTTTAGTGCGTTCACTCCAATAGACGAGACTTCATCATCGTCTTTAACTGCATTGTTGACAGGGCCATTTTTATGCTCATCTACATCTACATGCTTGGGAATTTTCTTTTTTTCTTTTTTCGGATGACTGCATTCTACTGAAACATTGTCAGGTTCTTTATTATCAAGACCTTCTTGTTTTAAAGCAGATAAAATTTTCAATAGAGTTTCATTCGATTTAGCCCCAAACATGGACTCAAATAGTTCATCATGGATTAAAGATTTAAAAAGTTTGCCTCTTTCTTTTGGTGACCAGTACGAAATTATAGACAATATTTTTGAGTCTTTTTCAGAGTTCTCATTTAATTCGTAATGGATTGTGAGTAGTCGTCTAGACACAATACACCGCCTACTTGACTTCAGACTTTAGCATAGTCATATATGCAGTAACATTTGAATAAATAGAACTCGACGCAATCTCTCCAAAATCACCCAGATAAGTTCGAAGCAACTCAGCACCTCCGCCAGCAACAATTACGTGGTCAATAAAATCATAATCGTCTTTCCATAAAGACTTCACAGATGACTCTATCTCTCTTGAGTAACTAAGCAAAATAGATGCTACTTCGTTTTTAAAGTCATAAACTCGTTTTTTGTACTTAATCTCTCCGGTCGTAATAACCCTATATACCTTATCCCATGAAATATCTGTTGTTCCAAGGGTTTTATTAATCACCCTTGAAACGCTCATAAACACTTGATTAACGCCCTTTGTAGTAGATGTAGAGCGAGAACGTATAATTTTTTTGTTCTTCATGAGCACTACGTCAAGCGTATGATACCCAATGTCGACAATACCAATCGTGTGTTCATTGTAGTTAGCAAGAATTGCAAGCCCTTGAGGGTATACCCGAATATTATTTATCTTAATTGAATACTCTTTATCGTCGACATAGAAATCAAAACTTTTCCTTTCAGTCAGCAAGGGGATAATGGTATCTTTGTATTGGTTATATGGCACTCCAAGCGCGAGATGATCAATTTCCAAAAAGTTTGTTTTTAGCTCATAACATCTACGAAAAAAAGCCCAACACAACAGCACTCTCCAGTTTTCAGATCCATGAAAAGTGTCGTTTATACTCAAAACACTTCCTTCATCAACATTTCCTACCAACCACTGCTTTCCATCTAATGATATTACCCCAGAAAAACCGTCTTTTTTCACTCCGTCGTCAACATATGGAACAACAACGGAATGAAATTTAAAAAGATTGCCACCGCCATCTATAACCTTTACATAACTATATCCTACATCAATAGCAAAAAGCTCATTGTCCATATTTCCTCCTACTCACATTTTTCGACAACAGCATTCAAGCTGCATCCGTTGACTTGTTTCGATCCAAATATATTTCCTAGATCAGGTGTTACATTCATGTCGTTGGAAACTTCGATTTTTTTACTAGAATCATATCCTTCCAGTTTATTATTCCAAATAACAGGAACTGTATTAGATCCAATTTTACTTAAGTACATTTTATTCGAAAATAGTATTGCCCTGTTCTTGATAATCTCATATGGTGTAAAATTATTTTTACTCTCTGCCCCGGAAAAACATTTCTCTAGTGCTACGGGAAGCGTCTCGCCGCAATCTAATGCACACATTAAAGTCTCTATCTTTTCAATATCTTCCAGATTTTTATTCACCGGATATAAGGCTACTTCTTCCTGAAGATTATTATTGATAATTTCATCTATAACAGACTTGCAGGAACTACATGTTGGAGAAAAGAACACCTTGATAGGAGATTCATTTGTTCCATATACTGGAATAGGTTTAATAACTTCTTTTACAGCACCAAATGAAGCGATACTAAAAAATACTATCCAGCTAATTTTTATTATTGAATTTACATGCTTTAAGTTTGTTTTACTGGGAAGACTTAAAAACATACCAAATATAAGAACTCCCACTATCAAGCAATTTACGCATGGCCAAAAAAAAGACTGATACAACAGTAACAACACATCAAAACAGATGGATGTAATTATAATAATATTTAGTGCTTTGTGTTTTTTTAAGAAATAAAGGACTGTAGACAAAATTCCTAAAATTGTGCCATATCCATAAAAAGATATACCAGCAAAACTCATTCCTTTATACAACTCGCAGCCTGACGTTTTACAAAAGATATTTTCAATTCCAAGCTGCTGCGAAAGACAAAAGACGAATAGCGACAAACTAAAAATTAAAAACAAATATTTTTTCATCAACTTTCCCCTGAGATAAATGAATAACAAAAAGGGGGTGACAATTTAGTCTTAAACCCATTGTCACCCCCCTTATTACCTTAGTAAAGGCTTTTACTTCTTTAGCATGTCATTAAAAGACTGAGTGTTGAACCCTTTGAGCATTTTTCCATCAATGAAGAAGGCGGGAGTTCCGTTAATATCCATTTCCTGAGCAACGCGCATTTCTTCCTTCAGCATCTCTGAATACTTGGACTTCATAAGCTTTTCTAGGCCGGTTGCGCCTTCACCAAAAGCCTCCTTGGCCTTGGGGAACTTCTTGGCAAACTGATCAAAGACATACAACTGAGCTGCCTGACCGGAAACGCCCTGTGCGGGGGAAGAGAGTTCGCCATAAGCAAAGTCCACAACCTCTTCTACGGAAGCCCCCACCTCCTCAGCAGCGAGCATCATCGTGCACGCCACCTCTGCTCCAGGATGCATCGGAAGAGGAAGGTGTCCAAGCTTCATTTCCTTCATGTTGTCACGGTTGGGCTTAACCAACTCTGTCCACGCCTTTCGGCAATATGGGCAAAAAGGATCAGATACCATAACAACCTCGTGAGTCCCCGCCCCTGTGAAAACAACTCCGGCATAGTCCTTGGGCATCTCGGGGGCATAAACGTTTTCCAGAAAGGATGCGGCCAATTCACCACCCGTAGTAACATCAGACACAGAGTCAAACTGAATAGATCCATCACTATTTGTGACGAGCTTAACAATCTGCTGACCGGCACCATTGGGGGCCTTCAAAACCATTTTGACCGCAACGAGATCAAGATCATTCAATGAAAATGGACGACTTTCGGCAACTTCAATATTATCCTTATTGAAAGCAGCAGCTCCGCCATTCATAGCCTGAAGGCGCTTGAGAACATTCGCTTTAAAAGAGTCTTCATTCAGGGAATGTGTTGCCTTTTCATTGAGGGCAACATCGGCGCTAGCAATATTGGCAACGAACATAGCCGCAACAACAGACGCCAGACAAAACTTAGATACCTTAGACATAATCATAAACTCACACTCCTTATTTGTTTTTGTTAATTTGATTTACGAACAACAAGAATTACGGGAAGTCTGTTTTTTTTTACACGCCAACAACAAAATCTTGTAAATTTGTTTTTGTGGGTTAATAAAAAGTCAAAAAAAAATTCCCGAGACATATGGTGATATCCGGGAAAAGAAAAAAAAGAGGAAAAAATGCGCCCAATTCAAGAAAGATTTAATGACTCGATAAACAAATACCACGCGATGGAGCGGGAATTACAGGCTGCCATGCGTCAAATTGTAAGAAATTTTTGGATGGAATTTCCTAGAGAAAACATGAAATCAGGAATTATGCTTTGCATTCGATCGAAAGGAGGGATGCCATGGCTGGTTTGGCGAAAATTTTTTAAGTCAAAAACATCCGCAAAAATGCTTTGGGGAGAGGAATACCCAAAATTAACGCGTGAAATTTTAAAATATAGGAAAAATCACGTGTATCAGCGATTCAAAGAATATGATGCCGCTGTACAAATTATTCTAAAAAAGAGAACACAGTTAGTCGGAATTCGAAAAAACTTCATAGCTACGATGGCAAACATGAAAAACATATCAGTAGTCATGCCAACACCCAGAAATAAACTGCACTAAAAAAGCCTCCTTTTAGGAGGCTTTAATTTATTGTACAAGCTTTACGATCTTGACTACTGCTTTATCGTTTATGCATAATTTAGAAGGAAGAACGACGTCATACTTAGCTCTGGTGACAGAAACATAGATAAGACGAATTTCTTCTGAAGGAATCTTCGCATTCATTACCATACATTTCTTTATATCGAAAAAATCGTCTAGTAGTTCAACGTTGTCAAATTCCAATCCTTTCGACTTATGTGCGGTGGTAAGTACAACATCTGCTTCATCTATATTTTCTGTTATTTGCGACATAATTTTGTCAACAAGAGCCTCTACACAATTTGTTTTCTGCACTATATTGCTAATTGTATATAAATCATGTTCTTTAGCCCTATTAACATAAGATATAAATGCAGATTTACTATCAAAAGACTTTATAAATGAAGAGCTAATACAATCAATATTATTGTTAAATAAATAATATACATCTTTAATGACATCAAACTTATACCCCTCAAAACCACCTACATAAAAAATTTTTTTCTGCGGAGGGATTGAAGAAGCTTTCCTAAAGAGCCCCATGTTTGTTCGCGCAATGTACGCAATTTGAGACGATGGACTCCGCTCTCTGTCAACACCTGAAAAAACCCCAGACTCTCCAAGAATGTTTAAAAACGTTCTTGCCACGCTTGCAACTCTCTCAGAGCATCGAAAAGACCGAGTTAACTTAAAACAAGGATACTGATTTGAAAGCTCGCAAATAGCCCCAGACGAAAACCTCCAACCATAAATGTCCTGATGGGGGTCACCAATGAATATCTTTTTGGAGGACTGGGACAATGCAATGTCCACCATGCATCCAGTCAGATCTTGAGATTCGTCCACGAATACATAATCGTACTCAAAGGTGGGAGAATTTTGAAGTTGAAACTCTTTCAAGTAATAGTCGTGCAAATAAGGAATAAACTCATTTTTACAGACAATAGCAGACCAGTAAAAATGAAAGAGATCCTTTATGTTGTCATCAACACGTGCATAAAATTCTTCAAAATTAGATTTTGAACTACAAAAAAGATTAATGTTATTCAGAACATCTCTACATGTTTCGATAGTAACGTCGTGATCGTGTGTTCTCATAAAATCGAAAACATCTATTATTCTTTGAGAATCAGATATCTTGCCGTCATCTATACGCAAGTACTTTTTAGCAAGAGAGTGGAATGTCTCGACATGGACGTTACCAAATCGTTCAAATCTACTTACAGCCTGCATAAGCATTGCACGGTTATATACTAAATACAATATTTTTTGAGGATAATATCCCAAAGCCAATTCTTCCAGCAAAGAAGTTTTACCCGTACCAGCAAGAGAGTTAATCACTACTCCATCTTCTACATTAAAAGAAAGGATAGTCGATATTTCTTCTGTGACAACTTTCATAGTTTCTCCAAGCCAAAACTTGTTTTAAAATTACACATTAGTTTTAGATAAATTAATCATGGATACTTATATCACAATTAAGTTCAGTAATCAAATTTTCAGGCTTTATTTTAAAGAAATCAACAAAATTTAATTTATTTTTCAAGCCAGTTGCGATACTAATACATTGCCCTGCTTTCTCTGTGTTTAAATTTATCAGAAAGTTTATTAATTTGTTCAAAACAATCTTGTCGTCTTGATTCAAAGCAAGGCTATCAAAACGCCGATACTGGCTCTTAATATAATCTTCATAACCTACCCCAGAAACAGAGGCAGCGCGAAAATACCCATTGTATATAGCTCCAGTGTCACACATCGTAGCATGCATTGACTCAAGATCGTACTGATATAAATAGCTAAACGCTTTTTCCAAGTCAGTTTGAAATAGAGACAGCTCAAATGGTGTAAAATTTGAAATCTTTACATCGAATTCAAAGTCAACACCTGGCTTTGGTGTTTTTTGAATATATGAAACGGCTAAAACATTGTCATTAAGCGATGTCGAGATGTTTGTATTTAACTTGTTTGCAACTAAAACAGTTGCATTGTTTGAGTCTATTCCAATTTTATCAAAAAATAAATTTAATTCATTCTTTACCAAATAACTGAATAAATCAATTTCAATTTCAGGAAAAACAATTGTAAGAAAAGAATCTACACCGTCGATCTTAGGGGTGACCTTTAAGTCCTTCACAACCATACTTCCAAATCCAAAAGTAACTTTATTAAACTGCAAGTCGCCTAACTCTGATACAGATAAAGACAATGATTTAATTTTTTCTGTTGTTGTGTTTTTTAGTGAATATAATAATAAAGCAACGATAGAGACAAGTATTACAATAATAACAACTAATTTTTTTTTCATTTTATACCCTCTTATAAAACTATATTTCATCATACATGCAATCAATTGCTAAATCTAGCAATAAAATATCTACACTTCCGCAATCATTATTAAACACACATTCACCGTTACTTGTTTTAATTAATAGTCTCTTAACTCCAGTGTTCTGACATGAGGTATTCATGTGTTTTTTTATGATATCTAAAGCCGTACCGGTGCTAGATGCATCGATACTTAAGACAATCATGTCTTCTATAATGCTAGGCAGAACTTCTTCCTCCATAACGACTCCAGTCGGGATAAATTTTTCAATACTCTCGATAAAAATAAGTGGCCCATCTTCTTCATGGTGAATTTTGCCTATAATTTTCCATATCTTGTCTTCCTTTATCTTTGAAAGAACATCTGTTGAGAAACTTATAAACCGATATTTATAATCCGGAGAACATACAGACCCAGCTACAAACTCCCGGCCCTTAAGGGATGTTTTTTTCTCAAATTCATCAAATACTCCATGGATAGTAATTTCCGACCTGTGATCCTTTTCAACAATTTCTTCATATCTGTCTCCCTTTACAGGAGCGTCAAACCCATCGAAGAGAGAGTATCTAATATTTACCCCCAATGAAGCCTTTTCTCTTTTGCACTTATCAACTAGTGTTGATTCAATAAATTCGATGCTAGCCGGAAGGTTTTTTTCACAAGATTCTGATTCAAACATTCCAGGAAGCATCATTTGTCCATTTTTTTGCGATTTTGAATGTTTTAATGACTGTAAATACGATACTATAGCATCAATTTTGTCCATAGAAAATTCAAAGTCATCAAAACAGCCTGCTGAGATTAGTGAATAAATGACTTTTTTATTAACTTTTGACTGATCAATTCTTTTCATAAAATCAGATATAGAAACAAACTTCTTTCTAGATCGAGACTGGAATATAGACTTAATAGCTTCCAGACCAACACCTTTAATGGCAGACAATCCATAGAGTATTTCATTATTCAAAACACTAAATCTACGATCACTCAGATTGATGTTTGGATGTTTTACAACAATACCCATTCTTCGTGACTCGTTCATATAACGAGACAACTGGTCAGGATTCCCAGACTCAGATGTTAACAATGCGCACATGAACTCAACGGGATAATATGCTTTTAAAAATGCGGTTTGATAAGAAAGCACTGCGTACGCTGCGCTGTGAGATTTATTAAAACCATATTCAGCAAACTTTTCCATCAAATTGAACAACTCCTCCGCGATAGACATATTTACGTTACGACTCTTAGCCCCGTTTATAAAGATTTCTTTTTGTTTCATCATCTCTTCGGGGATTTTCTTGCCCATTGCGCGTCTTAATAAATCGGCTTGCCCGAGGCTATATCCTGCGACAACCTGAGCAATCTGCATGACTTGTTCTTGATATACAATTACTCCGTATGTATTACACAAAATCGATTCAAGTTCTGGCAATAAATATGTGACGCTTTTTTCTCCATGCTTTCGAGCAATAAACTCGTCAACCATTCCTGACCCAAGAGGTCCTGGACGATACAATGCAAGCATAGCGATGATGTCTTCAAAACACGTTGGCTTCAGCATTCTTAGATATTTTTTCATACCAGGACTTTCTAACTGAAAAACCCCATCAGTTTCACCTGCTTGAAAGATCGATGCATAAACATGTCCGTCGTTAAAAAGTTGAGTATCCAAATCTATTTCTTTATTAATTGATTTTTGAACAAGAGAAATAGTGTCTCTGATTACAGTCAATGTCTTGAGTCCCAAAAAGTCAAACTTAATCAAGCCCAGTTTTTCAAGATACTTTCCATTATATTGCGTTACTTTTTGGTTGTTTTTATCAGAATATAAAGGAGAATACTTAACAATGTCGTCATCTGCGATAATCACACCGCAAGCGTGAGTAGAAGCATGCCGAGTAACACCTTCTATTTTGCGGGCAACGTCATAGACATGAGATATAGGTTTGACTAAATTCGCAAACTCACTATTTGACTCTAACTCTTTAGCGAGAGAACAAGACACAGACGAATCCATACAAGATGATATTTCGTTAATTTTTCCAAAGTCTACACCTAACGCTCGTCCCGCATCTTTGAGCGCAGCTTTAGCTTTCATGGTTCCAAAAGTTGTTATGCATGAGACTTTGCTTTCGCCGTACTTGCGAGTTACATATTCAACGACTTCGTTTCGTCGTTCTTCACAGAAGTCTACGTCAATATCTGGCATTGACACTCTTTCAACATTCAAAAATCGCTCGAATAATAAATTGTATGGCATTGGGTCGAGGTCAGTTATTCCCAATGACCAGGCAACCAGGGAACCAGCGGCTGATCCACGACCAGGCCCCACCGAAATTCCTTTGGTTTTAGCCCATGAAATAAAATCTGAAACAATGAGAAAATAGTCGCAAAAACCTATATTAATTATTATTTCTATTTCATACTTCAATCTAGAAAGATAATCGTCGTGATTGATATTATATTTTAAACTTTCGAGTCTGTTTGCAAAGCCGGAATGACACATGCTAATAAATTTAGCCTGATTATCTAAGCCGCTATGATCTAAAGCCGGAAAATGATATCCAGACATCTCTAGTTCCACATTACACATTTTTGCGATATCTAAAGTATTGGATACTGCATCTGGCGTATCTTTGAAATATTGCTTCATATCTTCTGGAGACATGAAGCTTAAATTTCCAGTTGATGACATCCTTTTAACATCAGAAACTTTAGACTTCGTGCCGATACACAAAAGAACGTCATGACAATACTGATCTTCTTCGTCAATATAATGACAATCATTTGTAGCTACTATTTTTGTGTTTGTTGCTTTTGCTATATCTATTAGTTGTTCATTGGCTAAAACTTGTTGATTAATTTTATTCGCTTGAATTTCAATATAAAATTTATCTCCGTATATATCCTTCATCCGAGACACTTGTTCTTTTGCGAGTTCAAAATCATATAGATAGTTACAGATAACACCGTGCAAGCACGCAGACAAGGCAATAATTCCTTCGCTGTACAGGCTCAATGTGCTATAGTCTATTCTAGGTTTATAATAAAAACCATCCGTATTAGCGATAGAGCAAATTTTTAAAAGGTTTTCATACCCTTTATTGTTTTCCGCAAGTAAAACAAGATGGGAATTTTTTCTAGACTTCTTCTCGTTAAGATCTTCAACAACATAAGCTTCGACGCCAAGGATTGGCTTAATCCCCTTAGACTTACATTTTGTATAAAACTCTATAACGCCATGCATTCTGCCATGATCAGTAATTGCGATTGCTGGCATTCCATATTGCTTGGCGCGTGCGATTAAGTCGTCGACCTTAGACAAGCCATCTAAAAGACTATATTCGGTGTGACAATGAAGATGAACAAAGGACATATGTGGACCCCGGTTAAAGTTTCTTTCATAGATACTCTGGGAAAAATAAAAATCCCGGTGAAAATTACCGGGATATGACTAAGATGGGAGAGGTCTATCAACTATGATATAAATAGCTATTTCTGCTAAATGCATGCAAGTATTCTCTTTGAGATACAGCTTGGAATACTATAAAAATCAATCAGCATTGCATTTGCTACAATGCGATCAAATATATTATTTTTGCTGAATCTATAAAGCTTAGTGCTAACTACTGTAGGATCTTTGTAAGCGACCCGACTTCTGTTTTTAAACAAAAAGTACTCCAGTCCTTTATCTAAAATACTTAGCCAATCTTCATCTGTGATTTGCGAAACTTCCGAATCGTCTAAGGGAGTTAACACTGATGGAACATTGAGTTTGCTTTGACCACAAATGATCTTTTTCATTGTACTGCTGTTAATTGCTTCACCGTGAGTTACAAAGTCTTTAATTCTAAAGTTATAAACAGATACGTTCTCTAAATGAACTAGCTGGAGGTAGTCAGAGTCGCTGCTAAAAATAGTGTACGAACTATCACAGTTTAACGCAATTGTCGCAATGATATCGTCAGCTTCACACCCGGACACAGAGACAACTTTGTAACCGTTTCTCCCCATCACCCGAGTTAAATCGTCTAATTCTGACCTAAAATCAGCGTAATTTGAATATTTAGAGAGTGTGTTTTTCTTGTTTTTCTTGTATCCTGGATATATTTCTTTTTTCCAACTGCGACCAGAATCATCTAACACAACACACACCTGATCCGGCGAAAACTTTTTGACATAAAGAGCAAGGTTCTTCACGACAGACGACTTCCATCTATCAAAATCTATACGACTATTCACGCATATTTTTTTGCTATGCAAAACATATAACACGTAGTTATAAAAATCTATCAATAATACATTTTTCATTCATTGCCTCACACGCACGTAAAGGGTTATAAATATTCTAAACATATTTCTTAATGCAAAGTTAAAAGTCAATCATAAAGTCAGCTCGACGTTTTAAAATTAAATTTCGAATAGACTGAATTTTTAACGTAGTCACAACGAAAGATGATAAAAAAATCAGTCCCGCAAACTAAGTCTAGAAGCCGCGTTGCGTTTTATGAATGGAGATCAAAATGAATCAAACTTCTAACTTTCACACGATTGTAACAGGAAAAAACAACATAATCATTGACTGCTCCAATAAAATTGAAAAGTTTGTGACTGTTGATAGGCATCAAATAATTGGAAAACACATACGTGAAATAATCCCATGTTTGGAATTCGAACATGAGTCACAATACATATCTGTAAATAATTCTGAATACAGGGTATTTACGTCCTGCTCTTTGAGTTCGATAATTTATTCATTTCATGAATCTAGATCAATTCAGTCTATTCATGACTCTCAGACAGGATTATATAATAAAGACTACTTCAAAAAAGAACTTTTAAAGGCAATGTTGTATTCTAAGAGAAACAAAAGCTACAACTTTGCCATCTTAATGATGGACATCGATGATTTTAAGGGCATTAACGACACATATGGACACATATGCGGTGACGTTGTAATTGATGTCATAGCCCAAAGGATCAAAGAATGTGTCCGAGAAGTGGATATCGTAGCGCGGTTTGGAGGAGATGAATTCGTCGTCTTGCTAAACGGTTTTGACGACATTGTAGGTCTACAAGCTGTAGGCGGACGAATTTTGGAATCCATGAAGCTTCCAATTTTTCATGGCGATATAGAAATGTTCGCCACTCTTAGTATCGGAATACTGTGCGGAAACAAAGTTAGAGAAGAATCAGTCGATGACGTTCTAAATCGTGCGGACATGGCCTTATACAATGTTAAAACTTCTGGTAAAAACGGAATAGACATTTATACTGAAGATAATAGCCCCCACAAAAAAAATACGTCTACCTTGATTAACGCGATTAAACAAAATCAAATTGCGTATGAATATCAGCCAGTTGTGACATTCAAAGAGTGTAACATTGTCGGGTATGAGATATACTCTAGACTTGTTACTAGCGACGAAGATACATGTTTTCCCGAAGATTTTCTAAATTTTGCAAAGAAGAATAAGTTGATATATAATGTTGATATATTAGCAACTCGACATGCTTTTGAATTGTATACAGAAAATAAGATAAAATATTTTATAAATATTTCTACGACCACACTACAAAATCATAATTTTTTAGAAGTCCTCTCGCATCTTAGCACTAGACACAATACGGACAAAAAAGAATCTAAAAACATCGTATTTGAATGCAATGAAAAAGATATTTCAGACAATATGGTATCTATTGTTCCAACTATACAAAAATTACGAAAAATGGGATTTAGTTTTTGCTTAGATAACTTTGGGGAAGTGTCAGGTTCACTTAACTTACTGTATAAGTCTTACGCAAACTATATAAAAGTGAGTTCCCGTGTCGCTAAAAGAGTTGACAGGTATAGATTTGGAAAAACTGTCACTAAGAGCTTGATGACCATTGCTAAAATGATGAATGTTGTAACAATAGGAACCGAAGTAGAATCGCCTTCACAAGCAGTTGAGATGAATGACATAGGGTGTGAATACATTCAAGGGTACTTGATTCAATAGACATACAATAAAAAACGCCACCTGAAATGAAGATGGCGTTTTTTATTGTAAAAAATCTAAAACCGTTTTCTAGTTAAGTCAGGAGGTGAAAGACCTGTAGCCCAGCCTCCAAAAGCGTTCTTTTTTGGAGCTTGAAACCCTTTGAATTGCCGTTAATATCTAATTCTGATTTGTATTGACCATCTTGGATATCAGCTACATTTTTCAGGTCCAGCCCAGACAAAATATCTCCATTATCAATATGCACTTTCATTTTGCCAACAAGATCATAAACATCAGAAAAGTACTTATCCACCAGATTATTAGAAAAGAGAACATTCAGTTCGTGGTCCAGGACAAAAGTAAAGCCTGGAGTAAGGTTTACAACCGCTTCTGCAAGCATAACATGTTTTTCAAGGTCAATCCTGGATCTCAAGATCTTGGCTTGTTTCATGATAGCCGCAATAGTTTTTTTATGATCCATCGGTTTTTGCAAAAATGCATCAACCCCAGAATTGATAGCATTCATCAGATGCTTTTCATCGCTGTGTGCCGTTAGTAGAATGAGGGGGGTATCGATGTTGATTTTTCTAATTTCTGAACACATAGTAATCCCATCCATGTTCGGCATACGAATATCGGAAAGAACCATATCAGGGTTAAATTCGATAAATCGCTCAAGGCCCTGAACCCCATCTTCCGCTACATAAACTTTTTCAAAAAGCTTTTCCAAAAGGCTTCGACCATCCTCAAGAACAACTTGTTCATCTTCGACAAAGAGAATAGTCATTCCCTTTAGGGCTTGACGATGCTGATTAAAGTCAACTGGCTTCGCTGAAAATCTCTGATTAAGCATGATTACTCCAATTTAATTCATTTTTATTAGTTTGGGATAACAATCTCAAAAATCGCACTATCAAGATCGTTTGAGGCTGAAATAGTTCCACCAAAGGAAGAATTAAGAATGTTCTTTGTCATATATAAACCTATGCCGGTTCCGTTTGCCTTAAAAGTAACCCGTGGTTCAAATACTTTAGTAGGCAGGCCTTCTTTAGGAATTCCGCCGCCATTATCGGCGACGACAATCCTATAGCTCGACTCATCTTTAATACAAGTAACTCTAATCCAAGGGTTAAAGTGATTAGCTTCAAGCCTTTTAATAATTTGGTCTCGCGAATTGCTAAACAGGTTTAAGAACACATGTGTTAACTCAGACTTAACTCCCTCAAGAACAATATCAGAATCTCCATCTATCGTCAAGTCAATGTGATGAAAATTTAAAGAAGGATCAATTAAGAACCTTGCGTCCTTTATTGCATCTAAAACACCAAACTTAGAGACATCTCGATTGTGGCGAGTAAAATTTTGAAAGTCTGTAATCGTGCTAGACATCATTTGTAGAACACTCAGAGAGTCTTCGCAAAAAGTGACAATGTCGTCACCAGTCACAAGGCTTTCTTCATCCTGTAAAGATACTACAAGCTTGCTTATCTTGACGGAAAGCATGTTTAGCGGCTGTCTCCACTGGTGAGCAATAGATTCAACCATCTCGCCAAGCAATGCAAGCTTGGCCTGCTCCATAATAAACAAATCTTTACTTACAACCTCTAAAGACTTTTGAGAAAGCTGATGAGACAAATCTCCTTCTTTTTTTCTAAGTTTGTCCCTTTCGATAACATCTTCTGTCCTATTAGCGGCAGTGATTAAATAAAAATAAGAAGAACCCAATTGTTTCGTTGAAAAAGTGACGTCAAAGTACAGCTTCTTCTTTCTTCCATTGCGTTCTACTGTAACAGCAACAGGCTTTTTAGGATAGTACTGCTTTTTTGCCTTAAGTAAACGTTCAATTGCTGGCGTCAAGAAAGTGTCGTAATCAATCTTATATTCGTTGTGATAGTTTTGAGCTTCTAATCCTCGAATCACAACCCCTTCTTCTTCTACAGGTACAGCATAGCAAATAAAGGGAAAAACTCGAATAAAGTCGCTGTAGTTCTCCATGCTATGCTTAAGCTTTTGATCCTTTAAGTACTCTTCAGTTACATTTACAAACGATTCAATCTTCAAATTTTTTCCAGAGGGATCAATTAAAGACATGAACGTCACTTTGTATGTTTCTTGATCGAAAAAGTATGTACAAGTAGCTTTGTTGTCTACAAAAGAAACCTCTGTGTTATAAATAGGGACAGATTGCGTCTTATTGACCTTAGGATTATTTAGTATTGAAAACACAGTTCGAGAAAGAGCCCGAAACTGGTGGTCTGCGAAAAAAACATCAGAAGGCAAAACATCCTCACTTGGCCTCTCTTTAAGAGAAGAAAGACTGGCGCTCCAAGCCTCTATAGAAAATTCAGTATCGGTTTGATAATATCCCCAAGCCATGCCGGGAAAAGAATCGAGGAGCTGAACAAAGAGCGAAGACGAGCGAGCTGCACTATGAATAGCCTCTAGCTCACGAGAAATATTCGAAACAAACACGATCAACAATCTATTCGAATTTGTAGATTCATCATATTCTGCAACTAAATTTAGCAGGTCGTCGTTTTTCAGCTTAAAAGCTAGTGAGTACTGACCTGAAGCTAAAAAACACCTGTCAACAATAGCCTTGTATTCTTCTTTAAGAAGATCATCAAAATATGACAAAAAATCTGAATTTGTATCTTGGATGCCTAGCAATTCTATAGCTAACTTATTAGATGACAAGATACGTAGATCGCGGTCTATATATACATAAGGATTCTTAACGAAGCAGTATGGAATGCAGGAAGCGCCTCCACAAGATTCATTGTGTTTTAGTGCTGTGCAAAATTGATTTAAATTTGAATTCTGAATAAATGTTGTCATAATTTTTTTGTTTTTTGTAGTAGACATAATTCAACCACCGATAATTGCTTTATATCACCTATTGCCGATAGAGTCAACACTCTAAATGTTCGTCAAAAGCAAAAAAACAAATTAATTCCAGCCAACCAAGTCTAAACAAATCGCATTATTGTAGTTGCTTATTGCTGGTTTATAGTAAACATTGTAAAACCCAATCGTTTCAAGTGGAGTGGCGTAAGTATCCCAGGATATGGCTTCGACATATGGAAGCTCTCCTCGTTGAGATAATTTATATCTCATTCCTAGGAATTGGCCCGCCTTAGACGTTATTCTTGACGCCTGAATTACTTTAACCTCATTTGTTCCCAAAACTACATTTGGATTCCCCATTCCAAATGGCTCAAATAGCTGCAACGATTCGATCAATTTTTGAGTTATGTCCTTAAAATTGACAAATGCATCCACCTTTATCTTTTTTAAAAAAACATCTGGATTCGACTCTCTTCTCTGACGTGAAATGGCTTCGAACTTTTCAACAAACAAAGCGTAATTCTTCTTGCTTAATGTTAGACCAGCGGCCATTTCGTGTCCTCCCCATTTATCAATTAGATCGCGACACTCCATTAAAGCCGAATACAAATCAAAGCCAGGTATTGATCGACCGGAACCTTTAAGCGTTTTGTTTTTTTTATTTTCTTGAAACAAAATTACAGGCCCGTAAAAAGAGGACTGAATAATTTGTGACGCACATATTCCTACAATAGAAGACGGCCACTTTTTGGACGACAAAACCAGTGACGAACTTTCTTCGAATTCATTGGCAAAAACGCGCTTTTGAATTGCCAGCACAATTTCGTTTGTTTCATTTTTTCTCAATTCATTCAAATATGACAAAGTATGAGCGATGTCTTCGCACCAATCCTTTTCTCTCGTTGTAAACATTTCTATTGGATAACATCCGTGATCAATTCTACCAGCGGCATTGATTCGTGGCCCTAACTGGAATCCAATAATGCCTGCATTTATTTTTTTTGACCCATACCCAGACACCTCTTTAAAAACACTTATCGGGCCACTAGAAATTGTATTTAAAGCCTTTAAACCGTGATACGCAATAACCCGATTAACTTCCCTAAGTGGGACCATGTCAGCTATTGTTCCAATCGCAGCTAACGCAAATAAATTCATATTAAGCTGCGGCACAGCAATTCCCCTGCTTATCAAGACACGCCTAAGCATAATGATAAACATAAAGGTCAACCCAGACCCACACGGCTCAATAAAACCTAACCTTTCATTGCAAATTTTTGGATTAATGACATAGTTTGCAGGTGCAAGCAAAGACCTATCAGAGCACTCATGATGGTCAATCACAACCACATCTGCATTATTTTCTTTCGCTAAAAATACAGACTTGTCTATTGTTCCACAGTCCATTGTAATCATCAAATCAAAGTCACGCGATTCCACAACGCTTTTAGGAACTCCATATCCATCAATATGGCGGTCTGGCGTAATTATTTTAAATTTTGAATACCCGATCATGTCCATAAACAACTTTAATTGTGATCCAGACGTGACCCCATCGCAATCATAATCACAAACGCCGACAATACGATTAGATTTCAATATGTGATCGCAAACAAGGTTTGCTGCTTCCGATATATTGGGTATTTTGATTGAATAGTTGATAAGTTTAGACATTGAGACATCTAAGTCTGACTCCTTTAGCCCACGAGCTTCCATGATATCGGATATTAGACTTTCCGGACGAGAGTAGTTGTTTCTTTTGAAAATATATTTGATCTTTGTCATCTATTTATCCCATTAACACAAACACAACTATTATTACAGCAGTCATTAAAAATTGATACGCGAATTCGATTCGATTGGCGTTTTTTAAATAAAAATCGTTATTGTAAACTGTGGGAAATATTAAATTCCATATAATTCTTCCTCCGTCACCAGATGGAGTAAGATGAAGTACAGATGATAGAACGTGAAACGATGAAACTAAAATAAAACCCAGTAAAACATAGGCTATGTTGAATTCATGCCGTTTAGGTTTCGAATGACCCAAAGTGTTTTTTTTGGTTTTATTCGTATAGCCAATTGCTAAGCGCATTATTGATTCAGCATCGCTTTTCATCAAACTAGTTATATTTTTATTTTTAGTAGTTACAAACTTTTTTGCATAAAATTTTACTTCATTATTAAAATAATGATTCAATAAATTACTACAGACAACAGTTTCATTTCGATTATTTCTTGAAACTAGCACAAGATTTTCATTTGTAGTCATTAACGAGGCGGCTCTTAAAGCATCATCATAGGTATCTTGACCAGAAATGTTCAATACTAAGTCGCCACTTTTTAGACATGTATTTATACTCGCAAATTCAACACGGGCTGAAGATGAATACCTACCTACAATAGAGTAAAAACAAAAACAAAAACACAGTGTAAAAATAATGACAGAAAGAGGCCCACCAGCCGCAATAAGACTATCTCGCCACCCCCTAGGGATGTCATCGCCGGTCTCAACAAATCCAGCCACGGGTATCCAACCAAAAACAAATCTTGTCTCTTTCGCCGTAAAACCCCCTCCTCCGCCCAAAGAAAAGCAAACCGTTTTGACCTTAAAGCCCAGTAGTCGAAGCATTATGTAATGCCCAAGTTCATGAATAACTGTAACGACATATGTTGTTACATACAATAAGAGCGTCGCTACGATGAAAGAGGTAATCATATTTTTTATTTATTTTTTTATTTATTTTTTTTTAAATTTTTAGTTGAAGACATCAATCTTAATCTGCATTGTTTACTTATTATTAATTTATTTTTTTCTGGAGGTTTTTCACATGGCAAAGTACTTTTTTGTTGGTACTTGGGGTTTCATCGCTGAGATGATCATCTGCTGGAATATAGCAGGCATGTTTTAAACATTTTCCCCTACCTAAACAATCTATTCGTAGATTGTTTTTTTTATTTCTATACACAATAATCACAAAAATTTCAAGTTTTAAAAATTTATTTATTTTTAATAGATTGTAATGATGTATATTCATATTTTTGTATATCTATTTTGTTAATCTTATTCGTTAATTAACTATATCAATGTGGAGAACATCAATGAAGACTGTTTCTATCAATTCCAAGGTCACGGTTCCGTCTTTTTCCAAATTCGAAAACCTCGCCAAACGCGAAAAGCAGCAACTTCTTCTTGCTGTATCGCCGGTAAAGTTGGCTAAGAAGTGGAAGATGAGTTATGGTGATACCTGTGCCCTGCTCCGTTTTTACGGACTCAACCTGGTCCGCGCCAGATTTGTGCGGGAAAAAGCTGAAAAGATCGCCAAATCTGCCGCACCTAAAATGATTAAGACCTGGAAGGTTCGTCCGAACACCCCTTTCAACAAAACGTCTCGTTCCCGAGAGGAGATGAGGGGCCTTCTGTTTTCGATGCCGGTCGCTGATCTCGCCAATAAAACAGGATATACCTATTCCGGAATTTTGAGCAACGCCAAGAGCGCAAGGCTTAACGTCCCGAATGGTCTTTACTGGAGGATGGTAAAGGAAGGCTGGGTAAAACATGTAAGCGGAGTCTATCTCCCGGAATCTGTATGGCGAAAAAAGCTGAATGAGGGATGGAAGGCAAAAATGTCCGCCGTCGCTGTTAAGATCGACAGTCAATTTGTAGTAGATCATAACAAGACCCCGGAGAAGCGAGACGCAGTTCGCACTCCTGGAACTCTGACGGTCGCTGCAAACGGGGATGTTATTGGTCTTTTTATGAGCAATTTCTGCTCCAGAAAATAAATTCATTGTGTTTAAATAACAAGAGCCGCATTTTTCATGCGGCTCTTTTTTAGTTGTAGCGAGATGGATTGGACAGCATTAAAACAAATTCTTTAAATATGTCCATATTGAAATGACCAGACATTTTTTCTTTCATGATCTTAAGAGCAACAAAAGGGTCCTCTGCTTTCGCATATGGTCTATTTGACGTAATAGCGTCATATACGTCACATATAGTCAAAACCTGAACATATGTTGGAATCTTATATGGCTGCAATATACAGGGATATCCACCACCGTCATATCTTTCATGGTGGTATTTTATACAATTCAGACTTACTGAACTAATCCCAAATGATCTTGCCAGCTTTTCACCACTTAATGGATGTCCTTGAATTACTTTAAACTCTTCAGGTGTAAGGCGATCTGGCTTTTGAATAATTCTCTTATCAATAAGTTGCTTCCCAACGTCGTGCATCAATGCACCAATTCCAATATCAATCAAATCTGACTCATTGTATATATTCATCCTCTTTAGAAGCGATATGACATACACAAATACATTATGCTGATGACTGAATGTAGTATAGTCATGAGACGCCACATTCCCAATACAAGACAGAGACTCGTCTTTATCAATTCTATTGATACACTCTCTAATCATCTCTTTCACGAGATCAAGTGAGCCATTATCAACGTTGAATCTATCTTCAACAAGACTGTCAATAATACTCCAGCTCTTGTTTTTTAATACATTTTGCCTGTCTTCAACAGTAATATTTTTATCAGAAAGAAGAAGTGATATATCGTTTGTGATCGATATCGCTTCTTTGATGTAATCTTTTTGCGAAACATAAAGCTTAGAAGAGCCCTGAAAAAGATTTCTTTCTTTTAATGTATTAACAGATATTCCTGAATTTGAATACAGTATATAACTGTCATTGTTTTGCCTTAAAAAAAGGTCAAAAGGTACAGTTTGATATTGAGATATAAAATTCCTATCAATAGAAACAAGATTGTTAAAACATAAGCTCATTGCATCTCCTAAAGCACTTGCCTATACGTTTTTGGCTTGAAATTTAATCTTAAAAAAAGAAGCCAAAATTTCAACTTTAATACTGTTAAAAACAACAACAAACCGGTCGTATGTTTCGATGTAGATTTCACGATACACATCTCTTGACGCTTTTTTCCGCCACTCTAGACCATCTTCGATTAAAGACATTTCATACACGAAGTTTTTATAGTGCTGATCAACAACAGAGAGGCAAATTTGCTTAATCTTAGATAGTGCGTACGCTTGCGAATCAACCTTACTATTCTCCCCACCTTCCAAAGACTCCAAGGCTCTCTGAGCTTCGAGCATTAGAGAATCGACTTTTTGGTCAAAAACGGGCAACGGATCTTTCTCAAGATTACAATCCGGGAAAAGTTTTTTTAAAAATTCAAATAAATTTTTATCTGAAAGATTTTCCAAAAAAAGGTCTCTTAAAAAAGAAAGATCATTCGATTTAAGGACAGAATCCCTAAAGGCGAACATGACCATCTTTTGTTTGTTTGTTATTTCTTCGAATGCAAGAAGTTGTTTTCTTTGCATATATGCCATGACCTCTCTTTGAGCCTGTAGAGACTCCAGGGCTCGGGTCAAAACTTTTAAGCGACTAAGGTCAAATCCATCCCTTGTAATGCGAGATCTGATATTTTTGACAATTTCATGCTCACCAATTTCCTCGTCTATCGACATAAAAAACTGTGTTGTGCCCGGATCTCCCTGCCTGCCGCAACGCCCTCGTAACTGAGCATCTTGTCGTCGCAATTCGAAGTGCTCAAGGCCTACAACACAGAGGCCACAGGACTTAGATTTATTATCTAGAATAATATCAACTCCCCTTCCCGCCATTACCGTAGCGACCGTAACCGCTTTATACGTGCCTGCCTTGGCAAGTATGTTGGCTTCATCGTGATGATTTGTTGCATTTATCACGCTATGAGATATGTTATTGCTTTTTAGCAAATTCGATATCTCTACACTTTGCTCTACGGACTTTGCACCAATAAGAATAGGTTGGCCAACTTCGTGTCTTTCTTTAATGAAATCAACGAAAATTTTAATTTTATCTTCTTTTGTGATAGAAATAATGTCTTTGTTGTCAACTCGACTCGACACATGATCAGAGTTGATTCTTAAAACATTTTTTTTGTATGTGTCATAAATTTCAATTTTATCAAACATCAAAGTTCCACTTGTTCCAGAAAATTCAGCATAAGTTTTTAAATAGTATGGAATCGAAATTGAACTCACTGGGACGGTCTCTGTAGAAATAGGAAGAGCCTCCTTGATTTCTAAAAACTGCTGGACTCCATCTATAAATCTTCTATTTTCAACTACTCTTCCAAGAAATGGGTCAACTACTCCGATTTTGTCATTTTGAACTATATACTCATGCCCACTTTTTAGGACAAAAATAGCACGCAATGCAGAATTAACCAGAGACAGTAATCTTGAATTTTCAGGATCAAAAAGATTTTCAATTTCAAATGCAATTTCTAATTTGCGTATTCCAGACTCCGACAAACCAATATAGTTTGTATTTTTTTCAAATTCATAATCATCAACTGAAAAAATATTTACCGCACTGTAAACAGCCAAATACATTTCTTCTTGATCTGCCAAGTGAGCGGAGATGACAATTGGAGTTTTAGCGGCGTCTAAACATATATAGTCCATTTCATCGACAAGGGCGATTTTCTTACTAGCGACCTGGACAAGATCTTCTCTATTATAAATAAGCTTGTCGTTCAAAAAATCAGCAGCCAAGGCCCGTACAGACCCATAAACGACATGCGTCCCATAGATCTTCTTCCTAAGATCGGCATCTGCGTTAACCGGAACATAGGAAACAGAAATATGATTCGCTGAAAAAAGGTTGGAGTGATTATGAAAGTCTCGCTCAGACAAATAGTCATTGGCTGTAACAACATGAATTTGATGTCCAGGGTATCTAAACACCTGACACAGTGCAGCCATTGCAATGGAAAGACTCTTTCCCTCTCCAGTATCTACTTCTGTGCAGTAACCATACAAAAGATATGTCGTGTTAAGAATCTGTCCAGAATAAGGGCTCATACCTAAATGCAAGCGAGACAAATAGCAAAGTGCAGATACGTATTCAGTTGCTTTTTTTGTGTTTTTATAAAATGAGTCGTCCTCTAACACATCAACAAGAATCTTTAAAACCTCTTCGCTCTTCAGCGAAGAGTAGTCTAACCTATTTAGAAATGCTTTAGTAATATTTTTATTAATAATTTTAGCTTTATCGAAAAAGAAAATGCTCATTTATTACTCCATAATAATTGGAACTAGTCTTCCAATAAAAATTTAATATTTTTATTCTTACTTACAGTGTCGTATTTTCCATAAAGAGATTGAAATTTATCTGCACTCCAGAGCGCACCAAAGAGCGGCCCTTCATTTCCAATTGACTTGAATGCAGCATAGAAGTTGCCAGACTTATCTATGTATACAGATATAATATTTCCGTTTTGCTCTCTTCTTTCTTCAAGTCCTAGACCGTGCTTATACATAGAAACATGTTGTCTTTCAATGCTTGCATTCTCTTTAACAAAATGAATCTCATCAATAATATCGCTAGGGGCAACATATTTAACATATGGATAGTCATTATTAAGATCTTCTGCGTTTAAAAAACATACCTTTTCTTTACAGCTATAAACTAATCCGTTTTCTCGACAATACTCAATAAATTGATTTAATGTGTCGCCGAGCTTGATTCCGTAAAGGCCAGTGTTGTAACTTTTTCCTGTTGAAGGTGTGGCAAACCAACACATTCCTGATGCGGAAAACAACGAGACGAAAACGAAAAGCACAGCAATGCGTATAGATTTATTTGTAGTCTGGGTCATGTAAAAACTTACCTCTATTATTCGCACACCAATTTACAGCATATTTATGTGCTTTGCTGTAAACAGGAGAGTTGATATCATATTTCTTATAAAATAGTTTCTTTTTTTTGCTATGTGTAATTATGCTACGCCAATGCTTCTCGTGAGTATTGAAAAAATGTAAGTATGGGATGCATTTAACATCTATATCATAACTACTAATTTCTAACAAGTGCTTTAAAACGCTTTCATTAGAAACATATATAGTTTCATTAAGACTAGAATAGGAAGCGGCCCTAGCTATACAATACAAATCAGTATGGATTTGACAATGCGATTGCAATCCACCTATAGACAATATTTGATTTTTCCCAATATGCATCCACACAGCAATGTTGTCATCAAAGCAATACGAAAGAGCAAGTACAGCGGCCACAATACCTCCAATTAGAAAAACCCTCTCAAGTGAGAGGGTGGGATAGATACTTAAATCGAAAATAAATGAACAATATCACTGAACCCTTTATAGTATTCAATAAACGACGAGATTTTAGTTTTACAATTACCGCTATGCATGTTTCCAGTAGTTTGTATGCAATATGATATAGCTTTAAACGTGGGATCTTGTGAAAAAATTACACTGTCATCGAAAGAAAACATCGATTGAAATCGACGTGCCCCTATTATTTCACTAATCTTCGCCCGTTGACTAGGTGAGTCGTCTGGTAACTCAAACACAGGAGCCTCAAACTCCATATCCACATATCGCTTTGTCACATCCATATTTATAACAAACACTTCGTGGCTTGGTTCAAAGCTGTCCACGAACTTCTTTGCCCCCAGACCCATGATCTCCTCGTATCCAGTAAACAAGACACCAATGTGATTATCCATTAATGTTTTCAAATTATCTAAAACAACTAGATTAGAAATTGCGTTATCAAGCCACCCCCTCAAGTATTGAGAATCACTTGAAATAGGTAGAGTAGGTTTGCCCCCACACAGATCATTAAAAACATGGTCACAATGAGATACAACCAAGCATTTCATGTCGGGGAAAATCTTGCCGCAGCCAATAAATGCCTGCCTTACCTCGTTAGACAGGACCGAACTTGACGCTATCTTGTTTTTATACTGATATAAATATGATAATTCACTAAAATTGTGAATAATCATCTCCTCTTTTGTGATACCTCTGTGGTCGTAACAAATTGTTGGCTTTTCTATGATTTCAACATATTTTTCAATTACATCACTCACAAAATCACATGAATGCCTTTGTGCATATGTCATTTAAGTTCTGATCCTTTGATTCTACAGGTGTAGATATTAATGCAACTCTCCGATTTTGCCTTCCAAACTTTAGCGCTTCGGCTTTTGTCGTTGCAAGAATATCAATTGACGACTTATGCCTTTGCGCCATCAAATCTTCAATCGTATATATACCGAGACCTTCGATGTAGACCTGTTTTCCAAACGTCCACCCCTTATGAAACAGGTCTCGTGATACAGCAACCATGCCCGGTTTTGGCTTCTTCATACTAGCCGTAAACTCGGGAGTACTATCTGTCTGTCCTGCCTCAGCGTTATATGCCGTTAACTTAATTTCAGCTACAGACTCTGAACGGCCAATTGCACGCTTTTGCATGTCTATAATTTGATGAAGATTTTCAATGGTTTTACACATTTCAGCCACAGTTCCCAAGTCTTTAGCTGAGGTTAGGCTAATTCTTGACCCAGAAAGTGCGTATACAACTGTCAGAATCACCACAATGATTATACGACTTTTCATGTTCTCCTCTTTAAACATTTTATTTCTCGCAAAAAATCATACGAGATCTATTGATAATGTCTCAAGGAAAACAAAAAAATTAACCAAAAACCACGCCTTTTATTTCTATTTAAGAAGTTTTTTTTTAAAATAGAAAAATATAAAATTGTATTTTTTAAATTTTAACCTATGTTGTATGAAATTAAATATGTTCTTATATGGAGAATTTATGCAGAATGTAATAGCTGGAGTTATGAATACTAGCTTGGTTGACTGGCCAACAAAAGTAGTTGATACTTTTTTCTTGAGTGGGTGCAACTATAGATGTCCTACATGCCACAATAAAGATATAGCTTTCACAACTCAGAATGACAAAACTATTAAGGGTTCAAGCGAACTAGAGAAATCTGTCAACAGATTTTTATCAGGATGGATTGACGGAATTGTACTCTCTGGGGGAGAGCCTACTTTGTATAAAAAGCAAAGTGAGTGGATTGTTGACAATCTTTATGAGTATAAAATTCCAGTTTGCGTCCATACAAACGCCACAAATTTGACGTTTATACTAAAAAAGATTAACAAAGTATCATTGTTTTGCATAGATATCAAAGGCCCTTACAAAAAATACCCCGAATTAACGGGGGTAACGGAATCTGTGAGTGATATCCAAAACAGATTTGAAACGATATTTGAGGAAGCAAAAAAAAATCCACATCGATTTTTGTTTCGAACTACACTCGTTCCAAGTCTTTCAATAGCGGAAATAGAGGAAACAAAGGATTTGGTCCCCGAAGGACTTAATTATATAACGCAAACATATATTAAAGAGAACAATCATGAAAACAGTTGAAAACAAGTTGTACGCAGTCGTTGATGCAAATAAAAAAGCTTCCGTGCGAGGTGATTTTTGGGCGTTGAAGTTAAGAAACAAGGAAGAATCAATTGATGCTAAAATTTGGCATCCGGCTAGTCAGATATTCCCAACCATAACACCAGATATGGTCATCATGGTATACAAGGGGGCGCTTACTGAATATCAAGGATCTACATATATTGATATTTCAGAAGGGACAACGGTTGATTTAGAATCCTTATCAACTGAAGAGGTTGCAAGCCTGATCCCAGTTGCTAACTTTGATATAAATATGAAGTTTGCTGAAATGAAATCATTCATCGGCAAATTCGTTAAGAATGAAGAGTGGAAAAGGTTTGCATTAAATTTCATTGATGACGATGAAATAAAGAAAATCTTTCTAACGACCATTGGAGGGAAGTCGATTCATCATGCGTATATTGGTGGACTTTTAGAGCATACCTATGCTTGTATGAGAAATGTTGTTGCCATACAAAATGCTAATAATTACAAAATCAACCTTGATCTCGCTATTGTAGGCGCTCTTGTGCACGATATTGGCAAAGGCAGAGAATATAATAGTGGAGTTTCATTTTCTGTTACCAGGGAAGGAAGTTTACTAGGACACATCGTCATAGGCATTGAAATGCTGGTTCGGTTTCTGGATAAATCAGATCTTTCTCAGCCTGAAAAAGATCTATTGAAACACCTTATTGTATCTCATCATGGGCAACTGGATTATGGCTCTCCGAAAATTCCAATGTCTGCTGAGGCGGAACTCTTACATATTGTCGACCTACTAGACTCAAGACTCAACACTGTTGAAATTGCTGTCGACAAGGTCGAAGATATATATGAGTGGACAGACCCTATTCGATCAAGGGGTTATGTCAGATACATGAAGACAGTTTAGTTCAATTTAAATAATACACAGCCTCCTTCGGGAGGCTTTTTTTAGTAAATTTGTTTTATTGTGGCGAATAAATATAATTCTTGCAAAAAGTTTTTTTTTAGTTAATAACAAATTAAATACAAATGGAGATTTCATATGAATCAACTAAAATTCATCCTTATAATCGTTTTTTTATACATATCTTATTTGTGTATAAAACGTTCTAGATCACATTATTTAAAATACAAAAAAAACAAACAATCTAGATATGAAGCAATTACAAGTGGTGCCAAAAAAGAGATGAGAGATTATGGCGCATACATTGAAGATTTGGTTTTCTACAAAATAAACGAGCTAGACGGAATTACAAACTTATTGCGCAACGTCTGTATTGATTTTAATGGTTATAAGTGTGAGTTTGACGCTGTTTTTTTTCATAACAAAAATATGTTTGTTATCGAAGTCAAAGGTTATAGCGGAGAACTCTACAAGGGTGATCATGGAGAAATAATACAAAACTCGAATAACGGAGTTAAAACGGTAAGAAATCCATACTCCCAACTTAGACGAGCCATAGGAATCCTTAAAAGACTACTAACATCGAATGGGGTCAAAATTTGGATAGACGAGCTTGTAATAATCCCTACAGAGGCGGAAATTGACAAGAATATTGAGGACTCCGTTAAGCTTATAAGGACATTTGATGACTTGAGGAACGCTGTAAGCGAAAAAAAACAAGGCAAGATAGAGGCTATTCAAGAAGATAAAATAGTAAAAATTTTGAATCAACATTCGTTCTTGCCCAGTAATATCAATTCAAACTAATGCCAATACGTGCCGCATGTAAATTTTACATAAACGGCACGTATCGGCACATCTTTATTTTCTGAAATAATCTTCCATCTTATTAAAGGTTTCAGAAACCTTATCCATCGCGCCACTAGCATATTGACCAACTTGATCTATAGCATTACCAACAACTTGCGCAGATCCAGATATCGTATTCCCCGCAAATTGCCCTGTCGCTATTGCTCCATCGTTAAAGCCCCTTGTAGGGGTCGTTGTAGTTTTCACGGCTGCATCATGTGGCGATGTTTTATCGATTTTGCCAAACTGGCTTTGAACCTCGGTCGCCAAGTCTTTGTTTCCAGCACCTGGAGGAACACTAAAGCCAGACTCATGTCCTGCGATTTGACCAGAAGCACCCGCATGCCCGGCTTGAAATGCACTGCCTCGGCTTTGCATAGAATCGGCCATTGCGTCATGAGTACCGGCAGCGGCATTGGCATTTTGATTTATTTCATCAAAATTACCAGCATTAACTTGATTCATAATTTGTGACGCCCTCTCTTGGTATGCCCCAGCGGCATTAAATCCAGCAACGTCTTCCATTTGTGCAACATAGGCTCGGTCACTAATCCCTTCCTGAGAATATCTAGACAAGATATCATTTGCCATAGCTTGACGACCCTGGCTGTCTGCGGCTTTATAATCAGCAGTGGCAGCAGTAGCTAAAGCCTGAGGAGAGGTTTCCCCATTAACCATAGCAGCGTTCAAGTTTTTGTATTGAGATGGATTGTCTGTTGCCATCTGACTAAGTACTCCTGTGTCAGTTCTAGTAATCAACTGACCAACATCTATTGAAGTATTCAGGCCGTTGCTCTCAGCCCGAGAAACAGTTTCTCCATAGCTTTGCATGTGCCCAAAAGTTTTGGAGAAAGACTCAGAAGCGTTTCTAATTTGCGACTCAATATCTGAAGCTGATTGATTACTGGTGACACCAATTGAATCACTTGTTTTTTGTGATGCATCAGACGTGGTCGAGTTAGCTGTTTCTCGATTTGATGAGGCCATATGGGCAAGCTGCTCACGCTGTCCATGACTTAAGCTATCGAGAAACGAATTTGAATCTGAAGAACCGCTCTGAGTTCTTCCGTCAAGACCGCCTCCAAGCCCACCAGATTTAAGCCCAAAGGCTGCTCCAAGAGCGACAGATGTTGCAACGTCATCTTTCTGAGAATTGCTCCAATTTTCCGCAGTAGCCCACCCGTCAATGGCGGACCTAGCCTTTTGAAATTGCTCGCTACTTCTTATAGCCTGTTGTGTTGCGGAGCCAAGACCTTTTACGTAATTTTGAGCATCTGAAAAACTTTGAACACCAGAAAAACTCGCACCCTTTGACGCCATATCAGTGATATTGTTCGCCTGTGTTGCCATGGCTTGCTTCTGTTCTGCAAAGGCCTGCATTCTTTGAGCCTGTTGTCCTTCGGTAAGAACCATTTTACCCGTTGTTTGATCAGAAGCAGCTCCATAATTTCTTTGCATTATAGAACCGTCGCCGTAAATACCGTTCAACTGGTTCGAGCGTGACTTGTAAAAATCTCCCCATGCGTCAGCAAGATTATTATAAGAAGGACTCATTCCAGAAACGGCTTGATTAAAGTTTTCTCTTTGCATCGAAGCACCGATCTTACCGGAATAAATACCCTCAGCGGCATTGGCTCCATATGAACCCATTTGCATGCCAATACGAGAAGCACCTGACAACATATTACTAATTGAACCGGCAGCTTTAGGTAAAATCCACGTCGTTACCATGCCAGAAAGTGCGAATATCATCATAAACAAACCAGATGCAACAACCGCACCTTGCGATAGAGTGTTCATTACGAGCTGTCTATTTTCCCATGTTACTCCGTTAGTTGAAATAACCGCACTTAACTCATCAACAAGAGTACCCATATAAACAGTATGGATAATTCCTTCTAAAGGCATGAATAACGAAACCCAAACCAAACCGGAGCACCAAGCCAAAAATGGTTTACCAAGTTGAGTAACAAAGGACCAAGCAATTAATGGAAAGAGACATATAAGAACCATTTGTAAAACGGATCTCATTAATGGCAATTTTTTAATAAACAATAAGGCGGACGCCTTCATTCCTTGTGAAGACTGAGCTTCTCCCACGGATAAGGCCGCAACTGCCTCCGGCGTCCCTGAAGTCAACGCGCCCTGAATCCCAGCAATTACGATGTTATTTTTAATAAGTTGATTAGCCTGAGAGACAGCGCCCCCCCCGACGTAAGCAAGGCCAATTAAATCATTTACCATTTCCTCTGCTTTTAATGCATTGACCATAACCTCAGCTCCGGCTTTCTCAAAAACCCCACCTCCAACACCAGCAGCGCCATTTAATTGTGTGTCGATATAGTTATATGCTGCAAAGCAAGTCTGTAGTTGTGAACTTCCATCATCTTCATAAACATTAGTGAAAAACGCGAGAAACGGAGTAGCAATTTCAGTAAAAACATCTGGAGATGTCATTATTTTTCCTGGATCAATAAGATTCATACTCATTGCATGTAAAATGCAATTATTAAAATACTCTTCTAATGATCGAACTAAATAATAGTTTGATGATATCGCGACAGAAGTTGGATCGATAACCGTAGCAAATGCTCGGGCTGGACCAAAAAAATCTACTTGTCGAATATCAAAACTTTGACCAGATACATTAACTGTACTGCCTCCACCACCGCTTGAAAAGCCGCCAATAAATACATCTAAGTGGTCCGCAATAGACAGACCAGTTTTTTCGATAAGAGATGTGACATAAAGAGGCAATGCTATTCCTACAGGAACATTGTTTACAGAGTAAGTACCAGTTCCTCCGTATAAACTATCATCATAAACATCGTCTAATATAACTGTATTAATCTCTGCCTTAATCAAAACAACAAAGAGCAGACATGGGATAACAAGCCTTAGCATGTAATTCCACCAATCTGTTCTCTGGATTTTTAATAAACCAATACTAATTGTTAAAACCATAGCAACATATGTTACAGTCATAAACAAACTGGGAGCACTGCTCCCAGTGTTATGTGTGTCCATCATAATAACAATGCCGTCAAGAAATGACTGCATGTATTTTGCGTTACCGAAAGTTTCAATTAATATGGTATCAAGTGCATTAGCCATAATAATTCCTCTATAAATATCGAACTAAATATTATCTTCTATGGCATCTCTAATCGCTTCTTCGATTGTTTTATGTTCATAAAGCATTTTGTTATTTAAATATGCCACCACTTCTGCACTCGTACTATATAAGTAGCTAGTGAATTTATCAACAAAAAGGCGAGCCACACAAAAGAACCTATTAGTCTTAATGAACAGCTCTGAATATCGGCCCTCAAGAGTTTTTACAGACGTCAACAGATTCTGCTCAAATTCAGACATTACTAAAACACCCTTTTTTACAGCCTGCTGGATTATTTCCGACTCTTGTTGAAGTAATATCTTATAAGCGCTATTGGCAATAATGGCTTGACCAATCGCCTCATTTCCGTCCTTGTAAAAATCCATCAAGCCCTGTGTAATCGTAATAAAAGAGCCGTTGTATTTTCTTGCACGACGATAGCCCGTCTCAATAAAAGGACCCGTATTCGCCCCTCCAAGTAAATCCCACGCTTCATCCAAGATAACAAGTTTTGGCGTCTTTCTGTCATCGAGCATGTAGAGGTTTCTATCAATAATAGAGATAATCAACAAAAGTACGACCTCGCGGAATTCGCCCATTTGACTCAGTTCTTCGAGCTCCAATACACACAAATTTTTATTGAAGTTAACGTCAAGCCTACCATTGAACCATTTTTCGAACATGCCCCCCTTGCCATACGGCTTGAGTTTTTCGGCCATGTCTTTATATCTATTGTCACCGCGAAGCTTGGCCTCTTCATCGTATTCAAGCAGAATGTCGATGTAATTTTGAGGAACAAGGATTTGATCTTTTGTTAACCTGTTATGAGCCTCAACAACAACGTTCATGAGCATTTTATATTCAAAATCTGATACGATCTCGCGAGGATTTGCCATTTGCGCCAAGAGTTTAACATACATGTTAATCAGACCATCTGAGTCATCTTTGTCAGCAGTTAAACTCTCAGCGGTCAATTCTCCAAACACATTCAGACAAAAGTTAGCCCCTCTTTCAAATTCAATATATTGACCATCGTATCGCTCAGTATTTAGCTTATAACTTCGTCCAATATCGATAACGACAACTTTTCCGCCAATACTTAAGTAATTGCTAATCATATAGTTTGTCAGAAATGACTTACCTGCACCCGATGTTGCCGCAATTACACAATTCTTGTTGGTTGGCGAATCGTGAAGGTCTAGTGTCACCACCTGACCCCTTCGAGATAAAAAGAGCATGGTCGGGGTCGGTGTGCCTCTCCAGTCAGCCTGGATGGGTGCAATATTTGCCAATGTCGCCGTATTTACAGGCTTATGACGACTTAACTGCTTTGGAATATCAGCATGAAGACCAAATGGAAGCGAACCCAAAAACAGAGGGAGTTGCAAATAGTTTTCATTTTGGATTCTATAACCATGCTGACCCCAAATCCCTTCAACCACAGACTCCGCTTTTTGCATCGCTTTCTTGTCGTTTTCCATGAGAACCAACGATAGATAAGCCCCTACAAATTTGTTATCAACCATTTCAGAAACAGTTCTTCTAAACTCATCCTGCTTAACTCGGAGTCTCTCCGAAAACACAACAGACTGGTTTCTCTGATTCAAAACCAAATTCGCCTTGCTTGTTAAATAGCTCTTCATATCGTCCATGTTTACATTCAACGTCAAAATAAACGGACAGGGAATCTGCATAAAATTGCTCGAAAATATATCTCCAATAAGCAAATTAGAACTAAAAGAATTTGGCGTTGAAGAGTAAATACGCGGAGTTTTTACCTTGATGTATTTACCATCAATTTCCAAATGGTCATCAAACTTCTTAAGCACCGTATCAGCTTCAATTACCTGCTTTCGAATTTCCTGTGTATTGTCATAAAATAAGCCCTTCATTGGCTCATGATTTGGATTGTAAACACGATGCAACATGTTAATCAATTCGTCGGGCTTTACGATCTTGTTTGGCATGTACCCCGTAGAAAGAGCACCAGTAATAGAATCAAGAACGCCTACAAGAGAGTCATTCACGACCCTCTTTACCTCAGGATCTTCAAGATAAGCATCTGTATTTTCTTTCTTTCTAAATCGATCTTTAAAACTTTCAATTTCTGTTTTAATCTTAATACTAAAAAACACTCTAAAGTTTCTAAACGGAACAGGAACATCGTTTGAAATGCCGGTAAATCGATGCTTCGCCAAATATCGACAATGATTGTCAGCCCAATTATACAAAAATTTATCAGACTCTTTACCTGACAACAGTAGTGGCTTTCTCCTTTCCATATAACTGTCAAAAATATTTTCCATATGTGGGTCGGCAAAAAGCATAATCTGAATACTTGTACCCTTAGGATACTGAAGATCAAAAATGTTTCTCAATCCCGTCAAGGTTGGTCCCGAAGAAAAAGGGACCGGTGCTATTTCAAGCAAAAAGCCAGCCGTATTGTCCCAATTGTAATAAAACCCCGTTTCTTCATCAAAGCAAACGTACGGCAAATAGTCAGACAATTTTTCCCTTTGAATCTCTTTTTTTAAAAATGAATTTTCCATTACTCCTCCGTTATAGCCTATTTCTTAGTGATTGTTTTAAATGATTAGCATAATTATTTCTCATTTGATGCCTCCCAATCTCGTCCGCAGTTTGCTTTTGAAGTTCGTCAAACATTCTTTGATAAACAGAAAGCATCAGATTATTAAAAACCATTATTCTATCTTGCACAGACTGAAAGGCTAAATGGTAAGACTCTTTAGGAAAACCTGCCTTATCTTGTCCAGCAGCATGCATAGCTCTATACTTACCCATTAAAGCATATGCTCTTGAATTCCATCTTGTCATAAAGTTATAAGTTTTTCCTAATGCGGCTAATTTTGCTAAAACCCTAGCCTCTTGAACCGTCATAAAGTCTCCCAACATATCTGCTCCGGGTTTTGTTGTCCCTTCCAAGATATCCTTCCGTGCGCCCGAACTTAAACTGTGCCCATTTATATAATACTTTAAAGCGTACGTGTTTAATACTGAATAAAGAGGAACGGGAGACTCATTTATTGCTGAGATTGCCTCAGATGGAATTTCATCAACACCACCCGCCCTGAATATCGCAGAGATTTGCTTAATTGCATTGAAGGCCTGCTTTCCAAACCTTAACTCCTCAGGAAAAGTTCTTGTTGTTGCTGTACCATAACCAGCACTTGATGTACTGCCTGGATCTAAACTGTAAAGCTCTATATTTTCCCAGTAGTCTGTTGAGCCTTCGTCTGGAAACTCAGTAAAATAGAAAATCAACGCCTCTGGCCCCAACTTGCTCTCTAATGGTGGAATAGCGAACAAAGTGGAGCTAAGAGTCTTTTGCTGATCACTGCCGGGAGGCGGATTCTTTCCCGTTGAGTTTCCAGCCGCGCTGTCATTAGTAACAAAATATACATCACCAAAAACCGAAGCCATCAATTCGGCTTCTAACTGCGACAAAACGCTATGACCAGATTGAGCAGTTTGCTTGTCAAATTCAACAACCTTTGCCCAAAAAGAACCACTGTTTAAATGAAACTTAACGCAAGCACTTTCATTAGGATGCAAATGACACAATGTATCAGAGATAAGGTTCTTTATATCCGCAGTAATTTCACTGAGCTGGCCGTTAATGTTTTTTAGAACCTTATCATTTACAAACCCCATAATATCAGACGTTGGATCTTTGTCTGCCGGATCAGCTTTCGCTGCCACAGAGTCAAACAATCCCCCCAAAGTCCAGTCAACACCAGCTTTGCTTATTGCGCAATCGTCGCTAGCCATCGAGTTCACCTTGTTAGCGATACTTTCAAGTGCTTTCATGGTTTCAGAACATTGAGCACACAATGTTTTAAGAGCTAAATCAAATGCAAACGCAGGAGCATGACTCAAAATGTTTTGAAAAGCTTGAACTAAGTATTCTGGATTCAAAAAATTGAAACCACCCCAAAAAATATCGATGCCGCCACAACCAGCAGTAATTTTAGGCGGCGTTAAAGATACGAGACGAAGACGACTATTGGGCGTTCTAGACTGTATTCCACCAGCCGTAAAATACCCTCTCTGTTGATTCATATACACAGCGGGGGAACTGACATTTTGATCCAGTAACGTATCAAACCAATCGGCTGCCTGCGCATTTACCGAAAATGTTATCAGCGTTATAAAATAAATGATTACTTTTTTCATTTTCTTCCTCATTTCTTGCTCTCACTCAATTTCTCCAATACTTTTAACGACTTTAATGCAGGAAGTTCATTTATATTACGAGTCGAATCTTCAAGTCCATAATATATTAAAACATCGTTGGTGATGTCTTTACAATGAAGCAAACAGGCAAGCCTATCTACAACCATCTTCCCTTTACTCTTTACTTGAACAGTATGATTGAGGTCTTGTATAAAACTTTGATATTTTATTAATCTGTCATTTTTGTTAAGCTTTTGTTCATCTATCTTTAACAATGCTTTTTGGCTAATTTCGTTGATATCTATACAATTATATTGCATCCTGTTATTTTGTATTAAAAGCAACAAAACAACCACAACTGCACTTATTGCGAAAATATGCTTCAATATTCTAAAGTAATTATGGTTTTTTGCTGTCATACAGGCTCACCACTTCATTCGTTATGTTTAAGCAATTCCCTACACAGGCAGAACACTGCAATACAACACGTCTATTTGAAACGCTTTCTACAATACGATCAATCTTGCTTGAAAAATCACGAAACTCCTTGGTGTCAAATGGGTTTTCATCAGGCTTTAAATCTAACTGTGATGCAAATTCAATCTTAACTGCATCATCTTCAAAGCACAAAACGTCATTCTTTCCTTGCGTATTAAAAAAATGCCAACCTATAGCAATACATACAACCATTAAGCACAATAACTCAAATGTAAAAAGCGATTTTACTTCATTTTGAGCGACGAGTATTTTGGTTTTTTTTTCTTCACAGGCGTCGTCGTTAGCCATATGTTCTTGATTTTGGGTATCTTCAGTTTCTGTGTTGTTAATGTTTGCAACATTTCTTCTTTTTTCTGCTGACTTATTTTTTTTCATAAAAACTCCATTTATTATCACTATTATAGACAAGTACCGGAAACAAATTTTTTTCAAAAAAAACCGCTCATAAAGAGCGGTATATCGTTAATAGTATGATAAAATCTTATCTGAAACCTCTGACAAAAATCCATATCTAGGAGTAAAGACAGATGTGAACATCTTTTGGTATTCTTCAGCATCAAGTGCTGTTTCGGAATAATGATTCGCGATTTTCGAATCACACTTCCAACCTTCATACGGATTAATACGGAATACATTGCCTCGACTCAGAGAATGATTAAGTTCGTTTGGCATGCGCACATCATCAACAATAATCACATCGCAGCCTGAATCTTCTGTCATCTTAATCTGAGCTTTCAACCAGTAATCAGGATCGAGCTTTCTCTTGATTTCAGTTCCATAAAACTGAAGAATTTGTCGCACCGACATAGATGTAACAAATGAACCGTCTTCATTCAGGGGGGTCAAATAAAACCCGGACTCCGGATCTTTAACACCAGCAAGACCTGACACATCGATGCTTGTAGATTTTCCAGCCTCTGTTAGGGTTAGGGGAAAATCAAAACCGTATTGAATAGCAGCCATCTTTTTTAAAGGAAGGCCATAGGGGATAACCTCAACACGGAGCCCTTTGCTTTCAAACCGGGCTTTAACAGCCCTTGTTGTTTCGGTTTTTCCAACACCAATCTTACCACTCAGTCCAATTTCGATTTTACTCATATCACTCCTCATTTTTAGTTTTTTTCCCCTTCTTTTTCGATGCGCGTCGAATTTCAACAACGGAATAAGCGTTCTTGCTTTCATAGTTGTCGAGAGAATCACCCTGTTCGGCCAGCTTCTTCGCGATTTCAACCATATCGTAGCTATCTTTAGCGCGATCACTCTTGCGAACAATGAAACTTCCGGACTTAACCACATTAATTCCACGCCCCTCCAGAATAGATGCAAGGGTTGACTTTATCGAATCATAGGACTGCTTATTTTTTTTCTCTTCGTCCTTGTATCCAATAGCCTCCTCAAAAACAGGAAGAAGTTCTGCAACTTCTTCTCCTTCATAACGAGGACAATCCATAATAAAATCACAGGACGAGCATTGAACACCAACACGACAGGGGATATCTACGGATTCAATCTCGCCAGCCTTGTATGACTGTAAATAATTCCAAATCATTGAACCTTTGTTCAACGACTGCGTAAATATTTCATCAGATGTTTCATGATCAAAAAATCCACACTTACCAGACTGGACATTTACAACAAACAAGGAGCCGAAAACATGAGCCTCAGGATATTTTCTCGATAACAGAGCCATGCCAAAATTGAGCTGCTCAATGTGGTCTTTATTTGGAGTATTTGGGACGTTGTCAGAAATGCTTTTACATTCTACAACTCCATAGTACATCACTCCATCAACGTCATACTGAACAAGCACATCCAAGTGAGCCTTGTAAGGAACGTCGTCGATAGTCTCTTCAAGGGAAAACTGCTTTCCAGTTGTCTGCTTTGAAATCAAGGACACCCCTGATGCCTCAAGACCTGCAACTAGAATATTCTCTGCAATGTCGCCACGCCTCATTCGAATTAAAGACGAAAGATCATATTCGGGTTGATCGAGTTTATTCAATACAACCTGTCGAATACACTTCGGTAAATCACTGGCTCCAACATATTGAGACCTCAGTCCCAAGTCAGACAATGTTTTATTCTCAGACTTCTGCTGAAGGCCAGTTTCTATCAGATTCATAAAGTAAGACATAGTATCTCCTTAGTTTTTTTCATACAAAAAACAATCAATAAAATAATTAGTACCAAACATAAATAACGTTTGAAATAATTTTTTTAAATTCATTTAAATCTACAAAAGCTCCATCCGTAATAAATACAGCGAAAAAGGCTAATGTAAAAGAAGCTGCAATAATCTTTTCGACAACTGATTTGTTTTTAAAAAGATTAAGACTACTTCTTTTACGAAACCGATAAGTCAGAGAAAGCTTCCATCGTTTGAAGAAGGCTGGAAGAAGCGGTATCCCCATAGGCGTGCAAAAATCAAACAACAAATGAAGACCTACTCCAATTAAAAAAAAGCACCCATAATCAATCCAGAAAAGAAATGGAGTATATGCCGCAGGCCAATGACTAATTGTTCGATGCAAAGAAAAGAACTCGACACCTGAAGATTTAGCCAACACAGCATCCATGAAATCTGGAAAAAGAACCCCAACCAACACTAGAGAAGATTCGGAAACACCATATTCAATTAGAACCAAATAAGCAAAAGGAAGCGCTGTTGATGCATGGGCATACAATTGCATTACTTGCTTTCAAATTCTAATCCGAGATTTTTATCTTCACCCATAATCAAAAAAGCTCTGTAAGGTTTGTTCTTTGCTTTTGAAAAACAATCCACTAATTCATCAGTACGGCCCATACTCATCAATTTTTTTAACACGTCATGTGTGATTTCAGCGCCAAAAGATTTTTTAAAAATCTTTATTCCACAATCACATGAGTACATTGTAGAAAATTCTTTCAATTCCTTCTTACAATAAAGACACCTGATATTTGTGTTTACACTAGGAAATTCAATTTCAATTTTAGCCTCCTGCTTGTTTACAACAAGAACTGCATCATAAGGCTTATCTTTTTTAGAAACACACTTAACAACCTTTTTTGTTTTGCCATTTTGCATCAATTCGTACATCAATTCAGGCGTGATATCTGCACCGAACATTGTTTTATAAACCTTTAAGCTACAGTCGCTACACTTAAAAGTCTTTTCATCTTCAATTATTTGACCATTACATATACAACACGTCATTTCTTTCATTTTTTCCTCCATTTTTATTTACTTTTATTGTTTGTTTAACAACGCCGAAGTTTTAGACCCCGGAATGAACCATTATGTCATACAAACTAAAGCACGGGAGAAAAAAAATAAAAAAAAAGGGGAGACTTTATGTCTCCCGCTTTGAACTTATTTCATATCATGATCTAGCATCCGGTATTTCCAAGCCTTAATGTATGTAGACTCGCGCTTAGCTCCGTTTACTTCGTAGCTCTCCGTTTTTTTGTTACCTACAACAACCATTAATCGACCTTTCTTGACATACTCAATCGCTGTTTCAGCTAGTTTACCCCAAATGACAATATTATGCCACTCTGTCTCTGTTCTAGTTTCACCAGAGCCATCAGACACACGTTCGTTGGTAGCTAGTCGAAAATGAACAACTGGTGCTCCTGATTTTGTACGACGAAGTTCCGGGTCTTTACCAACTCGTCCAATAGCGATATTAATATCAAACACTGCTGTTCCTTAGCTAGCAAGCAATTTTCGGATTTGAAATTCAGGAAGATTTTTAGATCTTAAATAATCTTCATATTCATCTTTTAGATAAATCTTAACGATTCCATTTGTTGTGATGACGTATGTTTCGCCACTAATTTTTTCTTCCTTAAGAAGATTGACGAGTATCCTCAGTCTAGAAACAACCTTTTTTGGTAATTTCGCTACGTTTTGTTTCAACAGAAGGTATCGCTCAGGGAAAGTGTTAATCTCCATATATAAATCCTATTTAGTGGCGGTTTCCCGCCACATTTTAGAAATTAGCGCAAATATTCCACTGCTGAACCATCGGAATGGTTCGAACCTCAGAAACAAAGATGCCACTATCCACGGAGACCATTTCTCCGTCCTTAATCGAACACACGGCCTTGTCGTTAAAATATACCGTATTATCGACAACCTTTGTCTTGTCTGTCTTGTGCTTACCCTTAACCATTGCAAACCCTTTTGCATGCTTATACATCGTTACCGTTGCAATAATGCGTGTTGTCGCTTTTTTAACTGCGTCAATAATCGGTACAGACGATACAATAGGTTCAGCACACACGGGAATTGTTAGTTCAATAGATTTTTCAACAGACTGAGTTTCTACAACGCCCTCTTCGATCAAGCTTGTTGACGTTTCAGTAGAAACATCAATGGCACTTTCTTTCTCGGTCCTTGCCTTATCTGTCATAACCGAATTTGCATGCTTTGACATTGCCATCAGGATATCCTGAACAGATGTGATTTTAGAGGAAGGAGTTTGAATTGTCTCGCTATCAACGAGATTCTCTTCTTCAGCTACATCACCCGTCTCGACTTCTTCGTCAATGTCGTTTTCAAATACGTTAAGGTCTTCAAATCCATAGTCAGAAACTGACAAAATGGGTTCAGTCACTTCAATGGCAATGTCTGCAACTTCAAGCTGAGATTCCTCAAGAAGCTCCTCTTCAATTCGCTCCATAATCTCTTCCATGTTATTCTCCGTAGTAACGATTTCGGCTTTTACCTCGTTACTCAGTTGCATGTATTTTTCAAAGTGGGAGTCAAGTGTGTCCCCCCTTTCGTCAAGCAGCGCTTTTGCAAGTTCAACAATCAATCCCTCAGACGACTCTGTAAGAGAACTTAGGCCCCCTTCAGAAAACGACCCTTCGACCATCAATGAAGAAACCCATTTTTTACTAACAAGACGCATTGCTGCTTCTTGAAAGGTTCCCGAAGTAACGAAGTAAGAGATTCGCACCGGCTGGGTTTGCCCAGGCCGAAAAGAGCGCCTAGACGCCTGACGAATCGTATACACCCCGTATCCAGTCTGAAAAAAGATGATCTCAGGGAACATAATCAAGTTCATGCCCACTTCAACCAACTTAGGATGTGTAATCAAGCAATCGTACTCGCCTTTGTCATTACCTTCAGCCATTCTAGATTCAATCCACTCAATTCGTTTTTCCGACTTTACAGTCTTTTTTAACACAAGTGGATTTAACCCAGCATCTGAAATAATCTGAGCAAGTCTTTCATCACAAGCCCACTTATTCGTATATTCTACGTAAATAATAGACTTTTTGCCTGATTCTTTGTTTTCTCTTAACATATTAATAAGCGAGCGCACCTTTTCTGTTCCATTCGGCAAATGTACCGCCGAACGATCAACAACTACTACACCCTCTTTATTCGTGATCTGTGCGGCACGATCCGGAAAATCCGGCCATGCCAACAGATTGTCAATCATCTTTGCCATAACGGTGTAATCCTTGTCCGCCATTGCCTTTTTGACAGCAGCTTTCACATCTTTTTCGAAGTCACCATAAGGCTGTTCGAGTTCGTTGTGACCAAGAGATACAGTGACGATTTCTTCTGTTTTTTCTGGCAGGTTGTCTTCAATGTCGCAAAGCTGCATAAAAACAACGTTTTCCAGCAAGAATTCACGAACAAGCAAAGGAGAAACACCGGGCATCTCTCTTACTCTTTGAATTCTAGAAGCTCTACCGTTAACAGCCACTTCGTCAGTGTTTTTGTATACATACTCAAGAGATCCATACTTATGTACAAACTTTGAAACTTCCTCAAAATTGGGCAAAACCTGCGCCCGAATCTTTTTAGGATAGTTCAATGCGAATACTCGCTGAATAATATAATACAAGTCGCTGGCTTTGCCGCCAGACATTGTACCTGTTAGAATCATGGTGCGCTTGCAGACGCCTGCGACCTGCCCAAGGATTGCTCCCTGAAGAGTTCCTCCAGCCTTGCCTTGGTGAGCTTCATCCCAAATCAACAAATCAAAGACATCTTTGAGATACTTTGATATGTATGTACCAGGTGCAAACCTACGAGGCCCCTGAGCCGGTCCCCACATAGGAGATCCGCAATGAGGACACATTGTACGACTGTTTTTTCTGGGAACCTGCTTTTCTTCAAGCTCCTTCGCACAATCGATACAAAAATGAACATCGTACTCTTCAACCTGATATTCACCAGCAACTTCAACAGTTCTTTTCCGCTTTTTAGTCACAGTTTTAATTTCTTGACTATAGCTAAGCTTCGCTCTGTTGACACCAATAACATAGAACTCAGGCAAACAAGGAGTTCCAGTATAAGCCCGTAATTTAATCAACGAATTTAGTGCATCTCTGTCGTTGATGCAATGTATTGCTACATTCTCATCTCCACAAACATCAAGTATTTCTCTTCTCCATACTTCAATAAGAGTTGAAGGACAGACAATGAGAGTTCTCGTGTTTCTTCCAAAGATTACGTTTTGAGCAAGTGCGACATAAATAGACATAAGCGTTTTTCCGCACCCCATTTCTGCACAAAGACCAATTGCCCGCTTTGTCACGAGCGCTTTAATCATAGACACGATTGCGGTCATTTGTTTCGGGTAAGGACGCTTATTCCCTTTTTTCAAGCAATGCTTAATCCAAACTTTAGCATCGTCATCAATGACTCCGGTAAAAATCGGTTTAAGCTTATTTGCCAAGACACTACTGATCTGGTCTTTACACTTTTCAAGAAAGTTGTATAAAGATGAATCCATTATATGCTCTCCTATACAGCTACAAGCTGTTGTGCCTGTTCGGCCATTGTTTCATAGTTTGAAAGCAAGAATCTTTCAAAGTTCTCTGGTTCAATTGTAGACACTTCTAAAGCAAGTACCCCGTCGACGCCGATAACATCGCACGGATGAAATGTCTCAGAAACTGTTCGATCCTGAGATTCCATAATTGAAACTACCCACGGCTTAATCAAAGGGATAGACGACTCAACAACCATCAAGTCTTTAAACAGTTTATACCCTCTATCCATGAGATCTTCTTGATTATTAGCAAACACTATTGTTTCAAGTGAATCCACATGATCAAGCCCACCTATGTAGTAATTATCTCGAATTGGCTTTACGAATGTCTTTATGCCCTTACTAGGCACATAGACATTAAACATTGCGCCCTTTGCATGACTATCATTTTCTCTTGTGTCAGACTTGAGCCTGATTCCACGTCGAGTCTTTTGAACATGCTCAGCAGCGGCAATAACATCGTCTTTTTTTCCAATCCAAAGCGCTTTGACCATCTCCTGAGATGAACGCTTGATTACTCCATAAAGAAGATATACCTGCAACCCGATCATATCGTAACAACATGTAAACTTCATACATTACTCCCTATTCCAAGTTCGAGACAGAAAGCTGTCCTTCTCGGAATGTTTCGGAAAGGTTAAGCGCAACAATTGTGCTCATCGGCTTTAACGACTCAATTTCGCCATCCTCAAGAGCAGATTTAAATCTATTGTTAGTTACAGTCCCGTTAAGAACAACAATTTCATTATCATACAAATAGACACCATCAAATTCTCCAGAAGCAATCAAGATAGCTTGATGCCCCACTCTAGGGGGATGAATTGTATTAACATCTCGCGAAGATCCTGCGGTCTGCATATATCTTGACATAAATGTATTCAATGCCCCGATATTTTCATTAGCAATCTCTATTGCGCTTTCATGTGTCAGTTTTCTGGAACGAAACCTGAATTCTCCTGTAAAAACAGGGACACTGTACATGGCTTCGCCACTCTCTTCGGAAAAATCTTCTTCCAAAGAATAGGGACGTCGGCACATGGCCAACAACTCCTGCTCGTCTTTAATTGATTTTCCTCTTTTCTTCACGCAGACCAGATAACACCTGCCGCTTTCAAAGTTACTAAAGAGGGAAAACTTCTTAAAATACGATGCAATATACTTCATCACCTTAGGGTTTTTGAAGTCGGTTAAAGATCCACGGATCACCAAAACACCGTATTGCATGAGATGACGATAATAAAACTCCAACCTTCTTATGCAATCATCGACACCGGTTGAAACAAACCCCATAAAACCAAAACACTCACGAGGAGCTATTAGGTCAAACATAGGGCTGCCAAATACAAGATTTTCCTTGGGCATTCCATAAGCTGTTCTTGTAGGACCCAACTTATATTTATCACTAACCATACCATAAACATTTTGAAGACTTTCTAATCCAATCAACTCACGAATATCATCAATAAGACGATCAGTGAATACTGGAAAATAAAGCTTTGATCCTTGTTCAAACTTGAATATATTCATTCTGTCTCCATTATGTAAATTGACATAAGCAATTATACATTATTTCAGGACATGATTTACTCCATGTCCATTTTCGTGACTTTAGTATTGCAAGCTTATTTCGCTTTTGAAGCAATTTTGCAATTTTATACGAAGTTGATTCTCGTAAATCCACACTAAATGATTTTCCGTTGAAATGTTGTGACATAAAAGACAGGCATAAAAAAACATCCTTTCCTCTACCGCACCAATCAACAACTTCATCATCTGTTACTAAAACGTATGTACAATTATCCACAATGAAAATTGCTACATTTTTACTTTCACTGTAAGACTGGACATCAGCCCAATTCTCACAATCCTGAAGTTGCAGCATTTCGTATGGGTAATTGCGTCTTTCAATATCCTTAATAATACGAATTGCGTCCGTCTTACTTTCACGAGACGATGTGTTTGAAACTACCATACATACCTACAGGTTATATATCAGCGAACAAGAGACCAACAAGCGTTACTATCATACACGTGTACATTTGAAGGAGGACTGCACGGCCTTACTATTTGTGTATTTTCATCGAAACGAAGATCTGCATTACCGCAGCCACAATACACTCCGGAATATCCGTGACTCGTCACAAGACTATTTGCAAGCCTATAATACAATTCCTTAGCCTTCATTTTGTCTTCATCAGTTACGCCAACATAAGCTTCAACGTTATCAAAAACTACAGCCTTCCCATTTATCCACGTCCAAGACTGGAACAAAAAGGACTCGTCTTTTTCAACAACGACAAAACAGCCGTTCTCGTTGAACATCCCATGCAGAGCGGCGTCTTGAGAATATCCACCCATTTTTTGACAGCAATTTGTATAGTTCCCTAAAAACAATCCTCGAATATCATCTTTTGGTAAAACCCTAATTCGATACTCAGAATCTGTAATAACGAGATTTGGCATCCGCATTTGCGAATTTCCGCTCGTTTTATGCTCAAGATAAGTCATTTCATACTGAGGATAGGAAGATGGCGGTATTTTATGTTTTGCACATTCAAGTGCAAACACAACATCCTTAACAACTCCATACTCCTTAACAACAATCCGCTGAGATAACTCTTTAATAAAAGCCGAAGACTTATAATTATCAACCTCTTCGATATCCTTATCTTTGATGACACTGAAGATAGGAAGAAGCTTTTCCTTAGATATACGCCCAGCCCAATAATCAAGAAACTCAATTTCAATTTCGCTTCTGTTACGAGTAAGGACTCTATAGGAGTCTATAGTCTCTGCGTTTACAGATTCATAAACTCTTTTTACTCTCGACTCCCATTTTTGACCATGCAAAGCAACAAGCTCAGCCAGAGACTTTACACTAGTACTGTATTTTTGCATGTTAAAATGCATATTCTTTAAGCTTCTCAACCCACGAAGAAAAAACTTAAATTTACCTTTTAACGATGCAATAAGTTGGTTGTCGAATTGATAAATGATGTTCGATTTTGGGACATACGAATGATAGCAATCCCAAATCTCATCCTTCTCCATAAACTTCCAAATTTGTGGGTTCTGGTCATCTCTGATGAGTTGCTCGAACTCATCGAATGGGAAAGACGACATTGGCTCAAAGACGGAAAACTTCTCTCCGTACTTCTGAGAACGGCAAAATGCCGCGACATAATAACGGTTATACCTTGTCAGCTTTCGCAACACAGGAAATCGAACAGGACACCCAACAGCGTCGAAATGCCTCCAATTTCTTGCACATCGTATAGAATAGGGAACTAAAAGTTCCACAGCGGGTTGCTTCCAACCACCGTTGCGATAATCATTTTTCGCCTTTTGACCCTTTAACCACTCCTTGAAAAGCCCTCGACGACACTCAAATATCTTTTGATAAAGATATTGCAAGTCATCAATTGACATTCCATTAATGCCTTCTGGGTCTATTTCCATTTTAAATGAGAAACAAAGGCCTTCAATAAATTTAACGCCCTTATCATTTTTCATTAAACAAACTCCTGTTACATAAAGTTTATTACATGCATACATGTATAACTCAAAATATAAGGAATTATGAATTCTCGTTAAACATCAAACAAGCATATTTATTTGTTTTTTAATACTTCAAAAATAAAAAACCCCCTCGAATTTCGAAGGGGGCTAACGCGGTCATCCCCTTCCTTTTTGGTTGGGGGAAAACAAGTTATAGAAACACTAAAAGCTCATTTTTAGGGCAACTTCACAAGCCTCCCTGTAATTGTCAGATCTAGGACTAAGCCTGTCAGCATAATCAACACTCTCTAGTCTGTAATGATGAGTAGCTTCACTCATAAAACAAACCTCAAAACTCTCTGTCTTGTTAAGCATCCAAACCCGGCCTCGATGATCAAATCCCAGCAAATATCCAGAATGCCGATACTCAGAGTGGTCGTTTTTAACAAAACAACAATGACACCCCTGGTTACGCTTGAACTTCTTGCGAAATTCCTTGACGCCTCTGGTCATCCTGATGGTCTCAATTCGATTTCTGCACTCATTCATCTCGTCTTGAGTGAGGCCATTATCCAAAACAAAGGCTGTTGGTTGATAGTGCTCTGGTAGAAGCCCTACAACAATTGGCTTATGCTCTGACATGTCGCCCATCGTTTTTACCCAAACACGACCGTCCTCATCTTTTCCTAAATAATAGGCAGGCTCAGTTGATGAGCCGTCGTTCTTCACAAAATTAACCAGTTTTCCTAAAACTAAACGCGAAAAACGATTAAACAAGTCAACGTTAACTTTTATTACATCCGTAGAGAAAGCAAGTGTTCCCATAGTGATCTCCTTTACAAACAAATTAGAAGAATTTGCAATAAAGCTATACATTATACATATCGAATCAATTAAATACTTAAAAATAAAAAAAGGCAAAGTTTGTTAGACTTTGCCTTCATAAAACAACCCAAGCTCGTAATATTAGTAAATAAATGAACAACAGTCTACGTTGTTAAATATCATATATGTAAAGTTGTCTTGCCCTTTCTTTGTCGGCTTATTATATCCAGGGTACATAAGTGTATTCTTTCCAATCGGCATGCAATGTTTTGATTTTATAGGTCTCATTTGCTGTAGTCTAAACCCTCCTTTTTCCCAAATAGGGGAATACACTGGATTACAAAGAGCTTCCGAACCATCGTTATCCATCAATATCATGAGTCTATTATAGTAAAATAAACCCTTAGCTGCGATAAGAAGAGAATTGGATGACAAGTCATCACTCAACCCATGAGAGGTTCCAGATAATGGATACACGATTCCCCAACTTCCAGCACAATGAAATAACTCGTCAATTGGATATCCTAAATTAGATGAAATTGCATCGGCAGTACACGCTAAGGCACCGATAGGACTAGCAAATAGAATGCTTTCCGGAGAAAGCAATGTCGCTGTTAAATCATCCGCATGTTTAGGGTCCAATTCAGATAATTGCAAAATGTCCAATCCAAAATTATTTTGTCGATTAGCACAGTCAAAGTCTGTCAAAAGCTCCAGCATGGTATACACCGGATACTGAATCAAGTGCAATTGAGCAAAAAAAGATGATTGCCCACTGTCATCTCCATAGCCCTGACCGGTCGAACCATTCATCCACGGCTTCTTTAGAAAATCTACTTCAATTCCAAGCCCCGAAAAACATCCTGAATCCTTGTTAACATCAATCATGTGAGCAGGCTCCCAGAAGCCTACCGTAATACCCCATCGCTTAATATCTCCATAAACACATGTACACATAGTGTCTTTAACGTATCTTTTGGAATTATCCGGCCCTCTTGGTGAAATTACAGCTCCACCAAAACGAATTGGCAGAGCACATGACCAAGATATATCTGTTAAAGGGTTTGCAAACTTTGCGTCACAAATCGCAAAAGCATTTGTTGCGAAAAATAAGCAAGTCAATAAAAACAATAATACTTTACTCATATGTCATTACTCCATCATTTACATAACCACACCCAGGATAGACCATCTCTCCTTCTAATACTGTTGCAGGGGAGCATTGATTTTCAAAACAATATTCACCATCTATCGTAGAAAATATTCCAGCAAACGGATTCCCCGGCTTATTTGGGCCGTTGGCATTACATATTGAAGGACTAGATCCTTTCTTGGTTAACCCAACTGGACACCCCCAATAGTAAGCAGTAGCAGTTCCTGGATTAATATTCAAATTCATCATCCCTAGAATACCAGCATTCGTATTCTTCTGATAAAGTGAGCTTACATTTTTAATTAGAAACATTGGTCTATTTGGTATATTTTCACCACCCCCAGTGTAGACAACGGGCAAATCAGGAAGAACAATATCTTCAATATTGTTGTCATTAACTGGCAGAATCTCGTTTGCTGCAAGATCAGCATATATATAATAGTCACTTAAATTATACTTATATACATATCCTGTAGAAGGATCAACATAGTTGAGCATTTGATGATTAAATACATCTAAACACGATTGCAGTATTTCAGATTCTTTATCTACGTCAAATTCAGATACGACAGCATTTAAAGGGTCAACTATTTCCGCATTAACATTAGAAGTAGACACTAGCTTAAGTCCAGCCGTATAAAGACTTTCTTTTAAAGCGGGACATGAACTATTCGTCCTACAGATAGAATTACAAGAAGCAAGTACCTCACTTGTTGAACCCGTTAGACCACAACTATAATTTTGATACTTAAACACACCACCAACGCTAGTGCACGCTTGTCCTCCAGGAGAATAGTACATCGCTCTACTACAATTACCACTAGGAGGCTGTGCCGAAGCGCCGCTTGACTGAGAAATAGACCACCCAAGACCAAATTGATTAGTGTCCGAAGGACAGCTATACGCATACGATGATGATATTACCTTACCCGTAGCGTCTTTAACTTGAGAAACAAGAGACGAAGATCCACTAGTATACTCATAAGAAGCCGAACAGGTTGTTGAAATAGATGAACATGCCTGAGACGCCTCATAATCATACCTTCCCCACTCTGAAACTTTTATTTTAACAGAGCCAAAAGGATATTTTGAAGAGCCATCAATAGCCACATTGTCATATAGAACAGAAGCTGAATTCTCTAAATTAGTAAATTCACACTTATACAACGTATCGCCAATACTGTTTGATGTTGCGATATTGGACTCAGGACACGGACAACCGCTTTCTGGCTCAATCGTACGACCAGGTATGCTAACCGCATGATTTAGAGCAATCTGCTTCCCCGTGATTTCTGCCCAATCGAACCATCCATTTTTTGATGTCAATGGAGTTATTTCTGAATTAAACTGCGAAAATTTTGATGCAGGTGAAATTGGATAGCTGCCTTGATTCATATGGTCTATTTGACAAATATAGTTTTCATCTAAATATATCCCCCATCTTTGTAATGGGAAAGAAGACGAAGACACTAATTTATGCGTCTGACATGAGACAATGTCAGCTTTACTCATTACTCTTTCACCGGTTTCAGGGTCTAAAGAACCATCAGAGGTGTAGGTATAGTTGCTACAAACTACAGGTCCATATTCAGGGACTGTCGGATCTTGAGACGCGTCACAAATAGTTTGACTCTTCGTACCCGATGAGCAAGTTACGTCATCGTTCAAATTTCTCATAAGTTGCATCAGTGAAACAACTTCAATAAATTCCTTTGATTCACTACAACTACATGGATATCTTACGAATTCACCAGCAGCAACGTCAACAGGACAAGTATAAAGAAGCCCTCCCTCCTGAGTGCAGTCTCTGGTTTCTACATAAATACTCGAATGAGGGGATGCGGCGATGGGAAAATCGTCGGTATTCGCAGGAATACCTTCATCTGGATTTGCTTTCCAATCACCTTCGTTTGGCTTAATCATTAAATCAGCCGTGTTTATATTTTTCGCCACTACACAGGCCGAGACACAACTCTCTGTATTGGAATCGATTGCAACAGTAACTGGAAAGCTTGATTTTTGAGCCAATACTCCGCCCTCAAAGGTTTGATCTGTTACAGTTGTCAATTTATTTGAGCTAAAGCTTTGTTCTACGCCTTGACCAATGGTCGTGGTTCTCTTTTTTAAGTTTGTAGGATCGTAAACATCGCCTAATGTGCATTTGTATGTACGCGTCTGCGTCCACCAATCTTCACAAACTAAGGTTGGAGTAAAGTTTCCAACCACTCGACATATCTTTGCGTCTGTATACCCACCACTTACTGCATGATTATTCATTGCTGGTAAACCGTCATTTGTGGTTGAAGTCAAGGTACAGCTCGGATCAGCCTCTAGCTCTGTACATGAAGAAACAGGCTTTTGAACTACATCACAAGACTGATATGTCCCTTTTGAAAAAATCTGCTTCGCCCCAGGAATGGAATCAATTACACTCTGTGGAAGCGAGTCAGACACAAGGGTTACACCAGCTTTACCCATCGATTCAGAGCTACACACTACCATGTCGATATTGTCATACATTTCACATTCAAGTTGCCACTTAGGAGCATTGTCGTTTCCGTGAGCACCATTACAGCCACTTCCAAACTTATTTCCAATCCTTGATTCTGAACCCGGAGGGTCTTTATACCCTGGAGCAACCTGCGGAGAATGATAACCTAATATTTCATATTTTTGGCCATAAACATCATCGCATATACGACCTTGAATCCCCAAAACGGCGCTCTTACACTGCCAGAAAGCATTAGGTCTTTTACCGCCATAATAAACCGCCTGCTTACATTGCCCAGAGTTTGAGCCATAAACGCAGTCTTTTGTGCTTCCGTCCGTGTCCCAAATTATGTAAAAAAAAGCTGTTTTACTTACTTTTGCTTTAACAGTTTTAGTTATGACAGAATTATTAATTGTACATTTTTTTGTTCCGCTATAATCTGGCGCTATTGAATTAAATAAACTCCATGCTTCATCTTCATGTGTTTGGGGATTTACAAGCTTCCAAGGATCTTTATTATATATATCAACAACAGACTTTATATCGCTTTGCTCTGAACTAGACAAACAAGATGCCGTATTCGCAGCATAAACTTTCATGGATTGATTCATGCTTCCCGAATATTCAATTTTCGCTAAAGAAATACTAGGTATTTTTTCCCTAGCCTTATCCACAAGGAACAAAGCGATTTCTTTACCCATTTGCTCATTTAATGCACCAGGAGCATTGCCTGATCCGATAGAGACATATGTACAAGTTTCTAAAGATGACGTTGGAACATCAACTATATCTCCGTTGGAGGATACTATATGACACTGCAATGAAACCGTTGTTCCTGAATATACCCATACACATTTTTTGCATTGACCACCAAGTTCGCCTTTTTCACAATTGACAATAGCACCATTCGAACAAAAAACATCCATATTGGATGCCGAAATTGTTTTGTCCTGTATACCGTCTAAATTTTCATCAATCACTCCACTTATTTGAATTTGACCATACGAGTTTGGAGTCATAGTCAGACTTGCAAAAACAGCCTCTGTTCGACAAGACACATCAGCGTCAAAACTTACCGAACCGTCAACTGTCGTATGTTTTTCGTCTGTTACAGACGGGGCTATCAGCTTATCATATATTTTTGTATCGGTATTAAAACTGTTCTTTATCATATCTAAGGTTTCTGCACCACTTGGATCACTGTAATTTGTTGTGATCTTTGCAAAAGCATTCGAAGATAGGCATGATAAGAGTATAAATAAAATTATTTTTTTTCTCATGGCGATAACCCTTATTGATTGTATTGATTAAAAAAGTCTGTAACTTGGCTTTTAATGTTCGTATTAGTTTGTCTCATTATAGATTCTTCGTATGCACTAAAATCTATCTTACCCAAATCAATACGCATAAACTCTTCAGGTGTAAAACCTCGACAATTTGGACTACCACCACTACCCCAACTCATACCAATTAAAGGCCTTCCTTGCTCATGAAGAATCTTTGCTAATTCAGTTTTAAAACAACAGAACACTTTTTGATCTTGAACACAACTGTCAAAAATTTTAATTTTGCATTTATTTCCAGTATGAACACAAAGGTTTGCTCCTATTTTACATCCAAGCATCGCTTCACCAAGGTTGCATTTAGACATTTCAACATACATATTGTACAACGTCCAAGCCGTATATGCCCAACTTACTATAGATATCATCGCAGCCAAGTTGGCAGCCACAGCCGATGCTATTTGATTAGCCGCACCATAGGCACCTTGAGAAAATGTGCTCTCCATAGCCAGGGCAGTTCCCGTCTGTGTCGCTGCAAGGCCCTGAGATGACACCGCTCCGTACACAGATGAAAATGCGCTTGTTGACATCGACAAAGAAGACGTACCTGTCGTGGCTAAAAACTGAACAATAGATGGAGCCGCATTATTTACTATAAAGCTACCGACATAAGAGTACAACTGGTCCTTGACCAAAGATGCTGCTACAAACGATGCCGCATCTTGAGCCAACTGAATCATGGCGCTCGGAATACCCATAGGACCAGCAAAGTCTTCAAAACTACATTCTTTACTAGCCGGATTCTTTTTCTTGCAACAGTTTTCACTGGCGATTAAACCCTTCTTTCTACACATGAGCTTTTCGCCATTAAAGAAAAAAATGTTTCCTTTACAAGCAAATTCTCCATCTTTGTTTTTCGCTGTATTAAGCTGCCAGGCTTGAGAATCTGGACTTACGCCTTCTACATTTGACATGCAGTTATCTTTGCCCCAAAGCGACTCACATTTTGCTAAAGTATAAAACCCTACAGGAGGCTTTTTATAGACACAAACCTCTTGATCCTCTCCAGACTCCTTAGAAGACTCCAGTATTTTACAATCACAAAAATCTGGCGCTCCGTACTTTTGTATACAATCAAGCATTGTCATCGCAATCGGATTTGCAAGTAGAAAATTTCGCTCCATTTCTGTGTAAGAAGCTAGACATGGTGTTGTCACCATGAAAAATATTAACAAAATACAACATATTTGCTTAAACATAAAGCACCTATAAATAAAATCTAACAATTCCTTTGATGTTCTTTAGATCAATGAATCCAAAATACTTACTATCATACGAAAGAGGATTGTCTCCCTCAACAAAGAATGATCCCTCAGGAACGTCACCATTCCACTTAAAGGGAGACAATGGTTTGTTTTTTCGGGATTTACTCTGAACTAAGTGAGAAGGCTTCAGATCACAAAAAAACTGGTTGTTCCTAAAAACAAGATTTTGTTTTGGCATACAAAACACGCGCTTCGTGAGCAGGTCTCCTTTCTTTACACCCAAAGCATCCCCTTCGTGTTCCCATTCAAAAACTATATAATCACCATTAATAAAGCGATAATCAGACAATTCTTCCCAAATAATAACAACTGGAACAATGCTTTCAGAAACAACAAACGACACATTATACCTTGAGTTTATAGCAATAACGTGAAAAGCAATCAGCACAAGTAAGCTTATCACAAAATTAAAATGTCGTTTGTTTAAATTTGAGCCTAATAACATAATAAAGTCTACTAAATATTTAATTAATTAACACATCTTTATTGATGATGCTTTCATCCTGCTGCATTTGCCTGTCCGATTCTTTTTTTAATTCATAAAAATCTTCAGGCATCTGGATGTCTTTAAGTTGATCTTCGGTGGTTGAATGATTTACGTTACCAGTTGAATTCTTTGTTTCAATTTCAATTGTCGAGTTATTGTCTTGTTCGTTTTTTGAATCAGTACTCTCATTCACCCGTTTCTTTTCTACAGGAACTTCTAAAACGGCCATGAACGCCTTACCTTTTGGTTGAAAGACGATACTAGGTGTTTTAACAATCGAAAACTTTTCGATTATCTCTTTTGTGGCGTAGTACGTGGGCATATTGTAACTGTTTATAATATCAGATGCATACCCATCTGTTATTAATAATCTATATGACCTGTCATGACTAAAATTCTTTACAAACCATGTCATTTCATCTTTGTCTGCCCCATCAACTATCACAAGCTTCAACGGATAATGGATTCCTCTTTCTTTTAACAAAGACAAAACATTAAAAGTATATCCTTTTGGATATAATATAGCACCTGTCGCTGAAGTAATATCTCTTTCCAGAGTATGGTTCATGTCTACAACATGCATATTCTGCACATATGCTTTTTCTAATCCGGACACACCATTTCGAGGCCGATAACTGAGGATCTTTTTTTCTAGATCTTTTTTTATCTTGCTCTCAACTTCCTCGGGATTCATGGCTTGAATTTTAGCTTCTATAAGGGCCGTTATGCTTATTTCATTAATCGGATACACCTGCCCACTCTTACCTACAAGTTTCGCAAGTACAGTATGAGGCAATAGTAAGATAAAGATTATTATAAGTGTTTTTTTCATGTGACGATACTCAAATATTTACATTTAACTCAATTCTATTTTTAAACATTATCCCAGCCACATCTTTGTTTACCCACCTTATTTCACCCAAAGAACCGATGATTTCTGGCGCTTTTGATGGCTTCCCCCCGTAAGAATCAATCACCAACTCAGCTCCAATGTATCCTTCAAAATCATGTACGACTCTAGTTTTATTGATGTCTGGTTGAATGAATTTAAATCTACAGCCACCGCAACTGACGTCGAGCAAGAGCGATTCAATTTTGATCTGATACTTAGGCAAATTCACGACATACAAATTTGTATAATATAAAGATTTGAATATATGTCTTACAAAACTTCTCTTTTCCATGTGTAACTCCTTTTAATCTGTAGCATAGGAATTAAATATATATTTACACACCTTATGTATTTTACAACGGCATCAAAATGGCTATATTATACTAGTCTAAACCTGATTTTTTACAAAAAAAGCCCCTGTGACAGGGGCTAAAAATGCAAGTATATTCAAGACTAATCTTCGATTTTTCCAAGCGTAGACGACTCCTTGAGGTTGATTTTGGTTTTGTCGACAAGCCACGAAGGATCTTCAACAACAACCCAAAGGTGACGCGCATCCGCGAAATACCCACTTTCCGTTTCATATGGGATAATCGTCACCTGCATTTTTACAGCCTCAGTTCTCTGTGGACCGAACTTCGATTTAGTTTCAACCAACCTTTGAACGATTTGATGTTGTGATGCGGCACGAGACATGTCCATCTCAATCTTTTTTCTATATTCTCCAACCTTTACACTACCCCTATACTTTTCATTGATAACAACCATAAGACGCGCCATTTCATCTTTGTTGTTGTCTCTTACAGCATCTTCATATCTGTCAAGTAGGTCTTGAAAGGCCTCTGAATCTTTAGCTGCGGATTCATAAATGCCATCTATAGACTTTATGCTATTTGTTAAAATAGCTTTATCTTCATTGCGAACATGCTCATAAACACTTTCAACAGGTGCACACATTCCTTTGTCTTTGTTAGGGCATCCATATTCTGACTTGTATGGCATAATCATTTTACCACAAGCCATTGTATTAGCTAATATTAAAAACATAGCGAAATATTTAAAGAGTTTCATTATTCAATCCCCCTTGGTATAAATTGTGTTCAAATTTAACATTTAATGGCTCCGTTAAAACAATAGTAGCTTCACGGCCCGCCTCAACTTCAATGCCCGGAAAAAGATCCTCGGCTAAATCCATATAAAATTCCGCCAATTTAGTTGCCGCATTTGACGCGCCACTCAGCGCTCCAACCTTCATTCCGTCTCCGAAAGACGAAATACTATCAGTTGAAGTAACTGCTCCACTATCTGTAACTGTTACTGTAGATGCCGCATTGTTGAACCCCATAGCCACGCCTTCAATAAAGCTAGCAGCCAATGTTCTCAACAAAAACTGTCCTTGCTTTGTAACGACCTCACCCCTCAACCCATTGTAACCGTCATTACCTACGAAATATCCTTTTACAGGAACGTCCATAACTTTTCTGTTAGATTTATTGATACAAGAGATATTAATCGCTCTACCCATTACTCTTTCTGAAGATAGCTGACCATAGCCTTCACCTAAGATAAAACAACCATCCCAATCTTGACGAACATCATTCGGCAAAAAAGACAGATCTTGAATTGAAACCAGGATTGGATAAGGATTTGCGCTTGCTTTTTCGCCTGTAGCAGCAAAGATGCCATTCAGGAGCTTGCCATTCATAAAGCTCCCAGTTGGGATTGAGTATATAATCTCATCAGGCTTCCTGTCTTTTTCTGCCTTTTCTTTTTCTGCCAAAGCCATAGCCTCTTGAGAGGCCGGAGGCATAACTACAGCGATAGAGCTGAGCGGAGCTGCAACGCTTTGATCCTGGCTTGAATCATGCGTTGCAGCGGCGTTACCGGATCTTGAGGCAGACTTATTATCCTTCTTGCTTTCGCTTTCAGCCAGGACAGACTCAAGAGAACGCTCTCGTGTGGGGTTAGGGACAGCGAAGACCTCGCTATTAACGCCTGCATTACGAACTTCAACCGCTGATGGCGGAGCAAGCTGACCCATGTTTATTGTCGAATCAGAAGATGATTGACTGCTTGGTGGCGCAATTTTATTTAATTGCTCAAAAATTGATGGCGTCGAATCCTTGCTGTCAGGAGATTCGGTTGTCGGTTTAAAGACGTTACCAGCACCCTGCTCGGGCACAACTCCGTTCCCCCGTCCTGGATTTTGCACCAGGATCTCGACGATTTTTTTAAGCTCTTTAACTTCGCGATTAATAGCTTCTATGTCTCCCGAGGCCTTGTTAATCCATGTCTCTTCAGCCATCTTGGGTTCAACAAGAGAAAAGGTTTTAACCTCCTTTGGTTGATCGATCGCTTTCATCTCCTCTTTTTTTACATAGCCAAAGTAAAACAATAAAAGGATAATCGCCGCAAGAGACCCAAGAACAACTTTTCTTTTTGTATCAGCGGATAGCGATGATGTTAATTCTTTGATTTTATCCTTCATTACCGACCTCTTCGCTTAAAATATAAAGCTTGCTTGAATCTGTATTTTCAGAATACACACTACCTACGGCGAGAATATTTTCACCAACAAACAACCCGGATTGAATCATTTCTACAATTTTTTCATCCTGATTAATTCTTCGGTCAGCGTAGAATTCACGAACAATAACACCAGAAATACCAGTTGAAATTTTCTTGGTATAGATCAGAAAAGAAACATCATTGTATCTGTCCTCAACAATCCAAAACTTCATATAATCTTTTTGATAAGCTCTTTTTAATATCTTTACGATTTTTTCCTCATACGGAAGAGACTCAGCTTTTTTAATTACATCTAAATTAGCCTCTCGTAGGTTTTGAGCATGAGAGTCTTTATCTAATTGAAGTCTGATTTTTTGAGAAGGTAGCTCCGAATCTACTGCCCCATTAATTTCAAAAACCTTATTTCCGCACGTTATATACATTTCAACAATAAAAGAAGATGGAGAATCAACCTTTCCTTGCAAGTAAATATCACTCGGTTGGACAGTATAGTCTAATCCCTTATCGGCAGGAACTACGATAGCGCCCAGAGAGTGGTCAACGCACTGGATTCTGTTCATAAAATTTCTTGAAAGCTTAACAAATGTGCGCTTATCGGGATAAACAATCTGCTCGTCAGACATATTAACCTTGTCTCTGATCATAGAATAACGATCTTTTTCTTTTTCAGAGACATCCGGAGTCGTTTTCTGATCAATAGAGCCATCAATATGCCCCGTAGCTTTTGTCACAACATCATCTATTTTAACTTCACCAGACTTATTTTCTTTAGATTTTTGAACAATGGGATATGCAGTATCATCTTTTTCTACTACATTTTTTAAAGAATATTTTAGATCTAAGTCCGTTTTTTTTTCAACCATTTCTTTACTCAATATTTTATGTTCTACAGAGTCAACTCTTTGCGTTGTGATTGTCAATTCTGCAAAACACGGAGTAACCATAGCCATACTAAATACAGCTAAAACCGAAAACTTAAAAAGCTTGCTATACATAAACGACCTCCATGTTATTTATTTTCATTTTTAATTCTTACAACAATAGATCTAAACTTAGCTTCTGCAACATCTTCCATAGATTCTATCTGTATACCATCACCACTTAAAACATATTTAACACGTAAAAAAACCTTATTATCAGCTCCAGAACCTATAACTTTACCACCAACGATAGGAGTAATTTTTCCACCAATAAGAACTTCATTGCCAGGCAAGATATAAAACTCTTCAGAATAGAACTGTTGAGACATCCCAAGAGAGACATTTTTTTCAATTTTCTTGTTTAACTCATCTTTAATCATCTCTATAGAGTTACTAGGAACATACCGCAAAAACTCTGTATATCTATTTTTAATGTTGTAAGGGGTGTATGAATAGATTAAATTAACCATATACCCAACCATTGACCTAAGATACATGTCGTCTGCATATGTATCTGAAATTTCAATTTTTTGATTTAAGTGAGATGGAATTATAATTGTTCTCATTTTTTTTGACGATTGATATAGTTGAAACTGACCCCAGACTATAACGATCAAAAGTGCCACTATAACAAATTTTGAAAACTTTAAATTGACATTGTCATTTTTCCACTGCTCACTAAATTTTTTAAATTCCATATTTTCCTCTCTCGTTTATTCTATAAATTCTTCTGCAAAATACACAGGATAACCTTTCACGGTTGATAGCCCAAAACGATAAGACAGTGCTGCCAGAAAACCGTCCTGTAGCATTTCTTTTTGTTTAATCATCATCACCGACAATAGAACACCAACGCACACGCCCTGAACGAAGAAATTGAACAAAAAACCTAATACCGCAAAGGAGGCAAAGGGTAATAGTTCGTCAGCCTCGAATGGTCCAATCTGTGGGTATGTGTCTAAATATCGCGGAAACCATACATTCCTACTATCCATAATATCATCCTCATATAGTTCTCTAAATGGGAAACTATTTTTTATACAGAGATTAAAAAAAAATCCAATCTCCTTAATGCAAGAGATTGGATTTTTTATTCTGAACTTTGTTTTTTTTAAAGCATAGCACCAAGTGTTTCAGTAACTGTATCCGCTTTAGCAATAACGCCTCCACCTAAAATACTCATTACGCTACCACCGAGACCAGTCTTACCCATGAGCCCACCATACAGGCCCCAGACAATAAGACCGAGACCACCAATAAAGCCGACAGGGCCTTTTGCCAATTTGTTGACACCAATATCATAGACGTCATAAACAAAGTCACCTGCTGCTGGCGCTGTAAATGCAAACGCAACACTAGCAGTTAAAACACAAGCCGCAGCACCCAAGCCAATTACCAATTTTTTTCTGGAGATTTTCATTTTGTTTTCCTCACAATATAAAATCATTATAACTAAATTTCCGAACTAAAGTTCGATCCTACCACATAAGCAACACCACTCAATATTGATAACAACGACAACGCCCATATCAAGGGCGAAGCAACCCAAAACACATAGCCAAATAGCTCAAAAGACAATGGAATACTGATGTTTATCCATGGAATAAATGAACCAAATGGAAATGTACAATACAAACAAACCGTCAACACTGTAAAAAACGTCCCAAGCCTAATTAGCAAATGGTACTTTGTTGATGATATGTTTTCAAAGAGCATGTGTTTTTTCTTGTACCTAACCCGTCCTTCGAGTAGGAAGAAAAGCACAATGCAAATCATATATGGAATATTTACAATAATACCATACATTCTAAGCGTAATCAGCTTAAAGAAAGGTGAATATGATCCGGTTACAACATCAAGCTTTGGCCATAATGACATTTGCAACCAACTATAATCATACCCCTCTGCTTCATATAGCTTCTTTTCGATCTCAAATGGCTTCCAAAGACCACTTCCATTCTTCTTGTCCGCAAAAAGATGAGTATCTGAAAATGTTCCACGACTTTCATATTTTTGATGCCACAAGAATGTTGCAAAGTTTCCGAGCAATATAAGCAACATTAAGAACATTACAGCCCGATACGAAACCGCAGAAATTCGAGACGATCCACCAACACCTGGCTCCATAATGTTTTACGCCTCTTGTGATTCCTGACTCTTTGATTCAAGAGGCACCTTGGTATCTTCTTGACGCCCATTAACCAGCCCTTGGATAGCGGACACTCGATCTCTGATCGTGTTCCTAATCGGATTAACCAGATCCTTGGATACTCTTTTTTCATCCAGCATCTCAAAAAGCTCTGAGGTAGCACGAACTCGACGATTACCAAGCGAGCGCAACGCAAAATTCATCGTAGATGCCAAGCGAGCCAACTCTCTCGTAATTGGCAGCAACTCTTTAGGGGGACCGACCGTAACTCCCAACTGAGGGCGAAACGGGACAATCCACATACCCGCTCTCGACACAGCCCATACAACCTCATCCATCGTACAATCATTTAGTGCGTTCAACAAATTTTTTGCACGTTCAGCATCAATACTATTCTTTCGACTTCTATCTTCCATTGTTTGACCTCCGTTTTTGTAAAACATAAATTTGTTGCTTATAACTCATTAAATATTCCGGGAAATATTTTTTTTCAATTATAAATTTAAAAATTTAAGCACGCAAAAAAAAGCCCTTCGAAGTATTCGAAAGGCTTTATGGTTTTTGGATAATACGTTACTAAAATTCAAAATCAAGCGCGTATTCTTTCAGCGAATCCTGAATACGTTTTAAGGCTTGCTTACATTTATTACTAATACCCGTAACAGAACCTTGGCCATCTCGTTTAGCCCTCATTTCTTCATAAGTCATACCTTTAACATGGTAATCAACAATCAGTTCGAAGTCTTCCGGTGACGCAATCTCTTGAATTTTTTGAAAAATATCCTGCACGGTATGGTCTGACTCAGCGCTGCCGTCAAACATCTCGCCTGCGGCTGTTCCAGAATCAAAATTTAAATTTTCAAGAGTATCGCTGCCAGAAGTTTTGCGTTGACTATTCAGCCTGGTCTCAAGTTCACCCAACTCGATTATTTTCCGAGAAAAGATTATACTTGTAAGATGGTCAGTGTGAATCTGCTTTCTAGACCGAGTAACACCTCGAACTGTCTCATAAATTAACGGCAAAAAATCTTTGGGATCAAGTCCATATACTAAAAAGTCTGGCAACAGAAAAAAGATGTTACCACGATAGGTCGAAGCCAAGTAATCCGCCGAATATCCGTTGGGGTCATTTGCAGCCCTAATACTAGCGGCTTCGTCAATCTTGTCATTATATTCTTTATCTTCAGATATGGAGATAGCTGAGGCGCGGATAAAAGAACAAATCGACTTGTGCTGATTGAATACTTCGGCTTCCAACTGATTTTCGAGAATAGTCTGAATATCATGGAAAAACCTGTACCTTGGCATTCGCTTCCAAAAATCCTCAAAGTCGACAATGACCGGCTTTCTACCTCGTTTTGTTGCAGCGTAATATTGATCCCACAACGAATCCTTCATCGTGCCTTTTACGAAATTTGAAACAATTTTAACGAATGCAGGATCATGAAAATTATGTCGATAAAATTCCGCAAGAGGACACTGCGATGTTGCTGAAATTAAAAAGCTTCTTAAATCAGAAATCGAGATATATTTGTCGCCACCAACATCAATAGTTCTAATTAAGCCAAAATTCACGAGTTGGTTAATGTCTGAACGTTTCAACGCTGAGTATTTTTCTGCTTCTGAGAGCTTAATCATTTCAAGCGACGACATATAGCTCAAGGTTCTATGATTTAGCCATAGCGGCAGTTTTTTTTGAGAACCAAGAAGATCCTCAACCGTTAGAATCGGACTATCCTGATTCTTTTCTTCGGTCTTTGTTTTACGTTTTGCCACACTATCTCCTTATTTGGGTATCATCCACAGCTAATTGTTTTAATTTCTTCTTTAGTCCTTCGACTTTTTATCTTGTCGTATGCCGACTTAACTGCATAATAATACTCTATAGCACGTTTTTTTTTCAATGCCGATGACTCAAAGTTACGGCCTCGGTGATAGCCACCAAACGCCTTCCAGGAAAAACCAAAAGACTTAAATTCTTCAGAAAGAATAAACGCTCCCACTAAAATATTAATTCTAGGATAAAATAACGACTTAGAATTTAGATTTAATCTTTTAACCCAATATTGATTAACCTGCATTACTCCAAAATCAGCACTTTTTCCAATGAACTTACTTGCCTCTGGAAACGTCTTTGGAAAGTATGATTTACCGTCGAGGTTAATAGCACAAGACTTTCCTCCACTTTCAACTTTACTAATAGCTCGTAGAATATCTTCCTCTATACCAAAAACGTCGCTAGCTTCGCGATAATACTCGTCGAAATTGACTTCATCCTTGCACGGGTCTATAGAGGTGTCAATTTCGGCGTTAGCTAAGTAACGACTTAAAACATTTTCAGCACAAACTGAACTTGGCAGAATAAAAAGAAAAAGAAAATAAAAAAAGACAAATTTATGATTTTTCAATCTTAGCATCAATGCACTCCAAAATCAATTTAATATCATCCTGCGTATGCTCCATCTGCTGTTGTTTGTAGTATGTAGACTGACGGTCTCTTATTGTAAGCTCTCTTGCAGCAAGCAACACATCTCTCGTTGTCGGAAAGAATTGGGACCTGCTTCTTGCTAGTCTACAAGATCTCAAAAACAAATCTTCTTCTAAGTTCTTACAATCTTGAATAAATGCAAGCGTCTGTTCATGTAAGATTTGACGATCGCAGTTGCATTTATAGTAATAAAGCCAAAGCTTTTTCATTATTGGAGCAACAACTTCTTCAGACAACATAACTAATCTTCCTATTTACAGGGTTCGACTTACCCTTTTGTGTCTTCTTTGAATTTTTGACGTTGCTGAAGAAAGCCATTTGTAAATGAACAATTCAACATCGCTTGCCAGTTTTCTTTTTTTAGGGTTAAGCAAAAACCATAAAACAATTTTTTTTAATTCATCTTCAACATATATTGCCGGAAATAGTTCTTGATAGTAGTTTAGCATAATATAGTCAATAGAGAAAATAGAGCCGTCTTTTAATATTATACTAAATCCATCCGTGTTTTCTGGAAGAAATATTGAGACATTTACGGCATTATTTGGAAAAAGTATATTCTTTTCTCTAAAGTAAGATATAAATTCTTCACTACAAGACTCTAGTAACTTGGGATCTTGAAACACCAAAAGATTAATTAAAGCAATCCCGCCGCCTGATCCAAGTCGAGACAAGCATTCAACAAAAGCAGGGTGATTCAAAACGTGACTATCAACAATCACTGTAACGCCTTCCTTAAATAATATACTACTAGTTATATTTCTTGTCAATAAGCTTAATCGCTTCTTCTGGGGTAAGTGTTTGATCAATTGTTTTGGGATTCACATAATGTTTTCCGTCATTTTGTCTTTTGTTGACGTAATTCAGAACAGACTTCTCAATTCTATCTGGAAAATTCATGCCTGCTGCAATACGTGATGCTTTTCCTGATTTATCGACAATGAATAATTCTGGAGTTGTTTCAACAGGAAACATGTTTTTGTTAATTTGCCTTTCGTCGATATTGATAGATTGATAGTTCTTCCAGTCCCACTTTGATACGAATGTGTCTGTATACATTATCTGCTGTTCGCAGTAAACACATTCATTTGAAATAAATAGAACAAGTCCGTAATCCTCATTAATTGAAGATACTGCATTTCTTACGTCATTACCCGTAAGCTTCGCCTCTAAGTAGGATGCTGTCTTGGTTGCATCTCGAACAAGAGACATGTCTAATGATGGGTGATTTAAAAGAACATCACTCCAGACTTCTTGAAATTTTTTAGCTCGATTTTGCGCAACGTATTGCAAAGCAACATATTTTGTAACATTTTCCTCTGTCGGATATTGAACTGAGAATTTCAGTTGATCATCCAATAGCTTTTGGAAATCGTCAGGGTGCATATACCAAACCTGACTCCAGTCAATTTGTGGACGCTGACGCTCCGAAACAGTTTGTTTATCCTCCGTCTTTGGCAAAACTGGAGAACGACGTTCTTCCTTTTTTTCTGGCTTTGGCGGAATAATCTCTTTTTCATACCAATACCAGCCCCTTCGGGAATCATCATAAAAACCTGTATCCGCGTATACAGACTCAAGACTAATTAGTGTCAAAAAAATCACGATAAAAGTCTTCATGCATATATCCTTATTTGAAAAATTTGTTTATTAATTGATTTCGAATATCAGATAAGAAATCATCATTTTTGTATTCTGCAATAAACCTATCAAAAACATACATTATGTCAGTGTCTCCAACATATTTTAAATAGCTAGGCTTATTTTCACTACTGCAATCATTCAATGCTTGAGAGTCTTTAATATAAACAACGGATGGCACTTCATCTACTTCAAAAATTTCAAATAAATTTGGATTGATATCAATTGTGCTTTGAGCGCACGTCTGGCCATCTTCATCACAAAGCAATGAGTTTACCCACTTCATTGTAGGCTTTATATATCTAATGTCATTATCTATTAATCCATTAATGACAAAAACAAAATTATCGTTTCCTTCAACGGCAGAAATATATTTTTTAATCAATTCATTTGGCATTGAAGAGGATATAAATATAAATACATGTTTTTGCGAATATTTATCAGAAGCTCCACCTGAATGTTCTTTAATCATAGCTTCAATACTTGACGGCATAATATCGGGCCACGATTTATTGTCCTTATATTTCTCGTTTAAGTTATCCCATATCATTTTTGTGTATGAGTCTACTTTCTCTTTTTGTCCTTGGGCATTTTTACTAGCTTCTCTAGCCAGGGATTGAACATCTTGACCAGACCCATCTTGAATATGCATCCCTTTTAATTCATCAAAGAAGGCACTCTCAGCCTCTATCTGCCTATATGTGTTATTGTCAGCAACACAGATTCCACTTACTAAAAACAAACAAGCGAAGATCGTAATATTAAATACTATTGGCTTTAATGCAGATTTATACACGTCGCTTTCTCCTTTATTTTACATTCTATTTTTACTTCTTCTTTAGTTTTGTCCTTAGAGGCTGTGCTAATGATTTCGCCCAAAAGATCGATCTTATCCGTTTCGCGAGACCCACTTATATCAATAGAGATAAAACTTTTGTCGCCTACTAAGTTCACTGATGAGTCTATAGTGTTGTTTTTTACATTTTGACTTTCTTTATATACTAAATTCATAGAATCTAATTTTGAATGATTAAAAAAAATCTTTAGATTTTCAGACTCTATATCGATCGTATTAATGTCTCCAAAATTAAACAATGTTCTGTATTCATTTACAACGTTATTTATATTAAACCCTAATGTTTTGGAATAAGTAAAATTTGCTCTAACAAAGAAATTAGGAAAGCTTATAGATTTTTCTTTTGTAGAAATAAACAACTTAAACTTGTCTTCATTTAATTTAATTTTAGGCAAATTATCAAACAAACTATCTGCTATGTAGGTAGAATCAGTGTATCGTTCTAGGTTTAACCTATGAATTTCAATCGCACGATACAAATTATAGGAATAGGTTAAATACGTGACAAATAAAAAAGACACAGCAAAAACCGCAGTGTAAAATAGAGTTAATCCAGACTTAGTATAAAGTTTTTTGTTTTTCATTTTGTACCCTCAAAAAAATCCAATCCCAGCTATATGTGTGGGACGCTATTTTTTTTACCCCCAAGACCAAGATAAGCCAGCCGACCTTAATTAATAACAATACAAGGAAGAACTATGACCAATAAATTTATCGTTGGATATGAAAATATTATCATTGGTTACGCCATTAAATCTTTAGAAAACTTTGCATACGTAAAAGCAGAACTCAATGAAAGTGATTTCATAATTACCGATAACCAGGCAATATACAATGCGTGTGGGAAAATTCTTACGTGTAGCGACCCAGACCAGCGTATTTTTTCTTTTTTAAGGATAGAGATAGAACTCAACAAATGCAGCAAGTCTCAATCTGTGGCTCATCTAAAGCACATATTTGAACAAGATATCAATACATCTAAAGAAGAAATTTCCTGTCTTATAAAAGAAATTAAAGATTATGCAATACGAAAAAATGTTTCTGAGATAGGCAGTACAATATCCAAATCTGCCTTTAGTCAGAATCATAACGTTGAAGACGTAGTCAATGAAGCCATTCATGCTTTTTTAAAAACACAAGGCAATGACTCTCCTCAAACAAAAAAAGAGGTTATTAAAAACGTATTTCAACAAATTAGATCTGCGATCACGAATAAGGGTAAAATAACAGGGATAGACACTGGATTTTCAGGCTTAAACAACATTACGGGCGGGTTACAAAATACAGATTTAATTATCCTCGCCGCACGCCCATCCATTGGTAAAACTGCTTTTGCTCTCAATCTGCTTAAAAATGGTGTTTTAAAAGGAAAGAAAAAAGGGCTGTTTTTATCTTACGAAATGGGCCTTGAACAGTTAACATTAAGAACAATGAGCATGCTTTCCAAGGTAGATGCTCAAGCAATTAAATTTGGCAACATCACTCCAGAAGATATTCAAAAACTAGTTGAAGCTTCGAAAATTATAGAACAAGAGGACTTCTTTTTCTCTGATGAGTCTAATTCGAGTGTAGGAAATATTCGGGCAAAGATTACTTCGGAAATCATCTTGAATGGAATCGAGTTTGTAGTCATTGACTATTTACAACTCTTAAAGTCAGGCAAGAATCACATCAATACGGTTGACGAAATATCCGAAATTACACGGGAGCTAAAGCTAACGGCAAAGTCACTAAAAATCCCTATCATTCTACTTTCTCAGCTTAATAGAAAGGTTGAAGAAAGAATAGATAAAAGACCTATAATGTCTGACCTGAGACAATCTGGATCAATTGAGCAAGATGCAGACATCGTAATCTTTCTCTATCGTGACGACTATTACAACCCGAACACAACTCAGCCAAATGTAACAGAAGTAATTATTGCCAAACATCGAAATGGGCCACTAGGAACTATTCCTCTTCATCACAATCTTGCTCAAACATCTTATAAAGATATTGTATACTCATGACCGATCAATCCAAAAAAAAGAGGTCACGCAGAATCTGCGTGACCTCTTTTTTTGGATAAATAAACCAGATTACCACAACACAAACTGATAAACAGAGTTATAGTGAGAGCTAGGGAATACAAGTTTTTGCCCAGTTAGCCTTTCGACTTCATTCGAGCTAACTTTTTTCGCCTGCCCAATATATAAAGATTGAATTATAGTGTCAGATTTAATGGCAGATAATTCTTCTGCCGTTTCTGGTGTTTTAATTAAGTATAAATCAACCACTCCTTCATTCAAGGATTCAAGAGCGCTAATAATGTTGGATAAGCTAAACCAGAGAGACTCATAGTTTGACTTAATCTGATAAGGAACAAATACATACCAAGTATTTTTAATTTTCTTGATAACAGGATTGTTTTTTATGGTTGCACGTGCAGAATCCTCAGAAACCATTGCCGGGGCGCAAATCGGAGACACGCCTGGAGACGACTGTTCTTTTGCCCAAAAAAAACAACTTTCGATATTGGCTGAAGCCCCTAATAAATCAGTCGGAACATTGTGTTCCCTGTCAACAGATGCAATCAGAATCGATGGCATCAGAATAGCAAGTAAGAAAAACAACCAGGTTTTCATGTTTCTTCCTAATAAAAAAGCGGCTAGGCCGCTTTATGTTTATTCAAAAATGTTCTTCAGGTCTCCAGCAGTCATGTCTTTCACTTTTTCTTTAACGGCCTCGATTACAACATTATTCATCGTTACGCCCTTTGTAAGCGCATAAACTTTCAACTTGTCATGTAAAGACACTGGAAATTTAACGGATAGAGCCTTCAAATTTTTTTCCTTATTCATAATTTAACCTCTTAAATAAAATTATTCACAAAACTTTTAACAAGATTTTTAATCATCATAATCTGATGAGCATACTCAAAACACATTGCTTCCATCTCTAGATCCTCGGACCCGTCTACGTCCGGAGCTTCTTCGCCAGAAGAGACGCTAAATTTCAGGCGAGACAGCGCGGATGGAGTACTGCCCAGAGAAAATCGAATTGCCTGGTACTGACTCGTCTCCGAAGGTTCTAAGACAAAGGCACACTTTGATATCTTAAAGCCATTTTCAAGAGCTTTTTCAATCTCTTCAACAACATCCCCATCACCGGAAACCGAAATCTTGTTCTCAGCGCTTTCTGCAATCACGGAATTCCCAAGGTAAACATCAAAGTCATTTTCTTCAAAAGAGGCACTTAATTTTCTTCCCCTTGCGAGATCGACCCACATTTTGGTCAGGAGAGACAATGAATCTTCTTCATCATGGAACTTGTCGTAGTCTAGTTGGACATCAGTAGCGGAGGCCTCAAACAGCACGATAAATTCTTCAATAATCTTTGGGGAGGAGGAAAACAAAACCATGCTTCCATTTGTAGCATCCATAACAACAGGAACACATTGAGTGACAACAGGAGCATTAATCAAAAGTTTATATTTGATATTGTCCTTTGCCTCGCGTTTTGCCTTGCCTTTAACAGGGCCATTCTTCTTCTCGTATTCTGCAAAAAGTCTTTTTAGTGCCTTTCCAGAAACCTTCTTGCTATCAATGCGCAAATTAAAAAACAAATACGGTCCTTTGTCGATCGTAGAGAATTCCCACTTGCTGTCTAGGAAGTCATCAAAGCTTGACCATCCAATAACCCTTTCTTGAGTTGCCTCGACAAAATCAGGAAATCCCAGTCGCTGAATACCCTCAGCTACACGGAGGACGGCGTCTTCAATGCTGCCTTCTTTTTTAGCAGAGACAACAAAGCTGGTGATTTCAGATCCTAAGTTAATTTTCATAAGTACTCCTTTTTGGAAAATTTCAATGTTGATTAATATTTTTTTTGGGAAATGTTTTTTTTTACAAAAACATTTAAATTATTTTTCTCAACCCGCAGCTTATTAACAGCAAGAATTGACATCTATGTAATGATAGTGTTATAATTCTTAAAAAAGAGGAAATAATGTTACAATCATCGACAAATGAATCCTTGAAGTTCTCAGGGACATTAAAAAAAATAATATATTTTGATGAAGAAAATCAGTACGGCGTAATTCAGGCCGAAAGAATGGGTAGTCCGCGAGATATGATAACCATAACAGGGACTTTTTTTAGCCCCTTTGTTGGCCAACAAATACTGGCGCTTGGGACACTTAACCGGCACCCAAAGTACGGGAATCAGTTGTCTATTCAGGAATACGACGTTATTTTGCCCAAGAAGAATAAAGATATAATTATATATCTATCATCTGGCTTAATTAAAGGAATTGGGCCAAGAACGGCTGAGCTGATCGTTGAAAAATTCGGCGATAAGATATTCGAAGTACTCGATAACAGCCCTAAGGAATTATTAAGCGTAAATGGAATTGGGAAAAAAAAGCTAGATTCTATTGTCGCCAGTTGGGATGAAAACAAAAACAGCAGGGAGGTTGTGTCTTTTTTTGCTCCATACGGCATATCAACGAATATTTGCTTGAAAATATTCAGGCAATACAAAGAGCACAGTATTGAGACTGTTAAAAAGAATCCATATATACTTGCCAAGGACATATGGGGGATTGGATTTAAAAAGGCCGATGAAATCGCCATGAAACTCGGAGTTCCTGCTACCTCGAACCTTAGAATTGATGCAGGTATTCTTTATACCATCCAAAGCTTTTCAAAAGACGGACACACAAGATATCCATATTACCTTGCTCTTCCAAAAATCCAAGAAAACCTGGTTGATGTATCATTATTAGACATATCACGGAGAATTCAATTTATTGTTGAACAAAAAGACTCACCTTTAATAATCGAAGATCAAATAGGGGGCCAATTATCAGAGGTCGGACCAGGCGAAATATACGTCTCGTATAAGGCAATATTCAACGCGGAAAAAACGATAGCGATGAATATCTCAAGACTGGTGAAAAATAAGGTCAACAAAATTGAGGCAAGGGAATTGGATCATGTAGTTAAAAAATTGGAATCAGCGATGGGAATTACATTTGCCGTTCAGCAGTTCTCAGCCGTAAAGATGGCGATTTCCGAGAAGTTTAGCGTTATTACCGGTGGTCCAGGCACCGGAAAAACAACTATAGCAAAAGCCATTATTAAGCATCTCAAATCTAAAAATCACCGGCTAGCTCTTGTCGCCCCAACCGGGAAGGCATCTAAAAGGCTAGAAGAGAGCACAGGACATCCAGCGCAGACAATACATCGCTTGTTGAAATTCAGTGGTAAAAGCTTTGTTTTCAATGCTGAAAAACAGCTTGAGATCGATGCCTTAATTATTGATGAGTCTAGCATGATTGACACCCTGCTAATGAAAGCATTAATCCAAGCAGTGCCATCTCATGCGATTGTTATAATAATCGGTGATATTCATCAACTTCCAAGCATTGGAGCTGGCAATATATTAAAAGACATTATATCTTCTAATAAAATTCCAGTTACAATGCTAACTGATGTATACAGACAAGCTCAAGACAGTGGAATTGTTATGAGTGCGCATGTTACAAACTCAGGCAAAGCCCCAACAAAGAAATATCCTGACTATCAGTTTATTGAGACAACAAGTTCTGAAGAGACAGTAAAGAGAATTTCTTTTCTCATTAAAACTGGATTAAAAAGGCATTTTGAATGGTTTGACCCTTTTTTACATTGCCAAGTACTTTCTCCAATTTATAAAACTACTACTGGCATTCACAATCTTAACTTACTACTCCAAAAAGAAATAAACAATGACGATGCATACGGTGGGATAACGCGCAATAATTGGACATATAAAACAAAAGACAAAGTTATACAGACAAGAAATAACTATGATAAGGGAGTATTTAACGGAGATACAGGCGTTATAAAAATTATAGATAAAGAAAATTCTATCATAAAAGTCGCCTTCGATGAAAATATAGTCGAATACGATTTTACAGAGATAAACGAACTTTCTCCTGCTTACGCAATAAGTATTCACAAAAGCCAAGGCAGCGAGTATCCAATTGTTATTATTCCCGTCGATTTTGCTCATTTTGTAATGTTGCAAAGGAACCTAATTTATACGGCGATTACACGGGCCAAGCAAATGTGTATTGTAGTTGGCAATCAACAGGCATTACAAATGGCGGCCAAGAACGACAAAATAGCTCAAAGATATACGGGACTAATTCACAAACTAGCATCCTAGCCTAATGTCCGGCTAGGATGCCCTCAATACAGAGGTAAGAATTTTTACAAAGAAAGACACATCGCATTGCTTGACTAGCCGATGGCCGACCTTCAGATAAAAACAAAGAAACGGAAACAATCTTATGTCGTCAACACCATTGGTATATTATTTTTTTTCATAGGCAGGAGCATCTCTTCTATACATCAAAAAATATTTCAAACAAAATGTAGATTTTTTTAAATTTTTATTCAAATAATGCTTGACACCTAAGACCATAAGGCATAAATACTTACTTCAGAAGCACTTGAACTCACTCTAAAGTCAAATTTTGGCATCAAGATTTTAAACAAAACTCAACAAAGGAGAGTGCATATGAGCCAGGACGTTATTAATTCATGCATGGAGATTGTTAAGGCACAGGCATCCGTAAGGACAATGTCGGCTGACGAGATGGCTTCCATGGTCGAAACTCTGGTGACCAAAATGAATGCGATTCACAGTGGCACCGTGGCGACCCTACCTGAGCCCCCTGCTGTTGGCATCGACCCCAAGAACGCTATTCGTGAAAAGAGCGTAATTTGCATGGAATGTGGAAAATCATTCAAAGTTTTGACCAAACGTCATTTGGCGACTCATAGCCTCACCCCAGAAGAGTACAAGGAAAAGTGGGGATACAAAAAGGGAACGTCGCTTGTGGCTAAGTCCTTAGCTCGCGATCGTCGCAAGACCATGCAGGGCATGAAGCTCTGGGAAAAGAGAAAGAAGGCCGGAGCCGCAGCTACACCTGAAGCTTAAATCTAATTTTTAAGTTTAAAAAAGCCCCAATTGCTCTTTTTAGAGATTGGGGCTTTTTTTGGTTAAAAGCAAAGTCAAGACTTAGCCTGCACTCAAACTGTTGAATATCGTTGCAAACTCTTCTGACACACAAGGAAGAACGGCGGTAACAACCCAATCAGGATCGTTTTCACCCTCTTCTCCATACCAATACTGATACTCAAATCCAATCCCTTTTTCAGTCAGGCAAGCTTGATCAGCAACCCTTTCATCAGGAGTAGGCCATGATTTTAAAATTCCAGATGTCATAATCTCTTCTTTGGTCCCCCATTTGTTAAATTTTGCATAATAAAGCAATTGGGCGTCGTTAAGAGACCTAATGTCTTCAGATATCTCTACAGCCATAGCCTTTTCACTGTTTCCTTTGAAATTTGTCATCATTATGGCGACAACCATTGCAATTGCGAGACCGATAATCACTACCGTAACCATCATTTCAATTAAAGTGAATCCTTCATCTAGTTTAATTTTTATGTTTTTCATTGAAACCTCCTTTAAACATACTGAGCAATTTTTATAAAATTTTTCATTTCTACAGGCTGATCAGAAAGTGCATTAACACTCATACTGATCGAATTTGTCTCACAAATTAAAATGAATTCGTTTTCTTTGTCTACAATATTTACGCTTTTAGCGTTTTCTACCCTATAAACACGGGTCAATTTATTTTTTACAGACAGAGAAGAAACTTCTATGGAACTTACAACACGATCTTCATCAAGACAGACAATAGCTTTTTCTCCTGTATTTATAGCAGACGCAGCAATGACATACTCATTTTTTCTTAATTTTAGAGCTTGAACACCCTTAGAAGCTCTTCCAACTGGGGTTAAGTCATCTGCGTACCTAAAAACATTGCCACCAGAAGAGCATACGATGATTTCCCCTTCATTTCCAGATTCAACACAAATAACAGAATCACTCTCGTCTAAATTTATACCCTTAACCCCAGAGGGGCCTGTTTTTTTGTAATTTGAAATATGAGATTTTTTTAAATAACCATTCTTTGTAAAGATATAAATAAAACTATTTTCAGTGGAAACCAAGAAGATATTAACTACTTTTTCGTCCTTCATTTTAAAGAACTTTGCAAATGAGTGGGCAGGAGAGTTCTTATTTCCTTCTGGAATCTTATATGCTTCAAGAGTGAAAAATGTGCCTCTGTCGGAAATACATCCAATTAAAGAATGAGTACTACATTCAATTTTGGTTATATAGCTATCATTATTGCCTTTAATTGATGAAAACGTTGCACCGCGTTTAATAAGACCGTCTTGGTTCATGCAGATTACTGTAGGCAAATCTTGAACTGTAGAACTGATTTTTTTAACATCGGCATTAACATCTTCAGTAAAGATACTTGTTTTACGCTCTGCACCATATTCTTTTAGTAGCCTTTTTAAATTTTTAGATATTTCTTTTTTTTGCAACCTGGCATCACTTAACAATTCTTCGTGGTTTGATATCATAGATTCTGTTGTGGATAGTTCATCTTCAACACGTTTTACCTCTGTTTTTACAAGGCGTTGTAATTTTATTTCTAATATATATCTAGCCTGCGAAAGACTTAGTCTAAAATGATTAACAAGTTCTGAAGTCGCTGCATTAGCGTCGTCCGAATTTCTAATCAACTTAATAGCCTTATCTACATTTCCTAATACTTTTATTAAAGCATCTAATCTTTCTTTTTTTATTTTTAGATGATGCAATTCGTAATTAGACAATCTCCTTATAAGTATATGTTGATATTCTAAATACTCCTCTATTAGGCTTTTAAGGTTATATATTTTGGGTTGTTTATTTTTTATTGCTAAAAAATTACATGAAAATGTCGTTTCAAGTGCTGTGTTTTTTATCAAAATATTTTTTATTTTGTCCGTGTCTATTTTTTTACTACATTCTATTCTTATTTTAACTCCATTTTTTGAATTTGATTCATCTACTACTCTAGATATTCCTATAATTTTGTTAGTATTAATCAATGCGGATATTTTTTCAATAATATCATTCTTCTTTACGTTGTACGGAATAGAACGAATTATTACACAGTTTTCTTCTGTTTCTATTTCTGCGCATATTTTAAAAGAACCACATCCTTTTTCGTATATTTCTTGAAACCCCTTATCTAAGTACGCGATTCCGCCAGTTGGGAAATCTGGACCTTTCACTATTTTCAATAAAGATGTTACGTCAATTTTAGGGTCATTTAATACAGACAAACATGCTGTAAGAATCTCTGTTGGGTTGTGTGGAGGAATACTTGTCGTCATTCCTACAGCAATTCCAGACGTCCCATTTATAAGTAGATTTGGAACCAGGCTTGGCAATACAGACGGTTCTGTTAAAGATCCATCATAGTTCGGAATAAAATCGACAACATCTTTATTTATGTTTGCCATAATCTCCGATAAAAAGCGGGTCCCCTTTGCCTCTGTGTATCTCATCGCAGCAGGTGGGTCTCCATCAAGAGATCCGAAATTTCCTTGTCCGCAAACTAGAGGAATCATCATCGAGAAGTCTTGAGCCATTCGTACCATCGCATCATAAACAGATGAGTCGCCGTGTGGATGATATTTACCAATAACATCACCAACAATTCTCGCAGACTTCCTTAAGTGCCCATCATGAAGAGCGTCCAGGCCAAACAATGAATACACTATTCTTCGATGAACTGGTTTAAGCCCGTCTCGTACGTCGGGCACAGTCCTTCCCGCGATAACGGAGACTGAATATTCCAAAAAGGAAGACTCAAGTTTTTCCTCTACACTAATCCTTTCTATATTTCCCATTTTTTCCTCTTTTGAGATATCACAACGACACAGACTTCACATTGATTGCATTTCTAATAATATATGAACGGCGCTGTTCTGAATCGTCACTCATAAATGTTTTAAAAGCACGATCAGCTTCCAGATAATCGGAAATATAGACTTGCATAAGTCTTCTGGTTTGAGGATTCATAGTTGTCTCCCAAAGCTGATCTGGATTCATTTCTCCCAATCCTTTGTATCTTTGGATATCAAAAAGACTTCTTGCGTGAGTCAAGACAGATTCATATAGATCTATGAAAGAAACGTTTGTACATATTTCACTACCATTATTTAAATACAAAGAATATAAATCTGAATTATCGCTCATTTTTCGAAGTGCAGAAACTTGATCTGCCCATTTATTGTAGAATGTTTGGTCTACATTTTTTTTAAATTCATCGTTCGTAGGTTTAGATTGTAACAATTCGTCCGAACCATGTCCCATTTTCATTAAAAAGTTATATTGTTTTATGGTATTAGAAATAAATCTTAACAAATTATTAAGATCCCCATTTTTGAATACTTGACTTCCTGCTGTTATATATATTTTTTTTGATATTAGTGTAGCGAGCATTTTTTCAAGATCTTCTTCAGAATGCAGATAGAATTCTTTTTTATTATTATTTAGCTTGTACAAAGGAGGCATAGCTAAATATAAGTTTCCATTTCGTATCAAATCAATACAATGCCTGAAGAAAAAAGTAAGTAAAAGCATTGTGATATGGCTTCCATCAACATCTGCGTCAGTCATGATAATAACTTTTCCATATCTGAGCTTATTGGGGTTATAGTCTCCACCAAAACCGGTCCCAATAGAAGCGAGCAAAGACTGTATTTCTTTATTTTGAAATAATGAAATTAACGACGACTTTTCACAGTTTTTAATCTTACCCCTCAGTGGCAATATAGCTTGAATCCTAGAGTCTCTTCCTTGTTTTGCAGATCCCCCAGCAGAGTCTCCTTCAACGATAAATAGTTCTTTCTCGTGAGGCACCTTGCTATAACAATCTGCCAATTTCCCTGGAAGTGTTGACGCAAATGACTGGATCTTTTTTTGATTTATATCTCTTGTTTTTTGACTCGCTTCACGGGCCTGCGCGGCAACCAATATGCGTTCAATTATATTCTTTGTATCAGTAACATTGCCTTCCAGGTGTTTAAACAAGATGTCGTAAACAACCTGAGAAACAGCCCCAACCGCTTCTCTATTCCCAAGCTTTGTTTTAGTCTGTCCCTCAAACTGAGGGTTCTTGATTCTTATGGATATAGCTGCCAATATCCCTTCCCGTATATCTTCGCCTGTAATTTTTAGTTTCTGAAACTTTTTACTATACTCTGAGTTTTCAATAAATTTTACCAGTGCCCTACTGACTCCTTTCTTGAATCCAGTGAGATGATCACCCCCTTCTGATGTTTTGATATTATTAACAAACGAAAAAACGATTTCTCTTGGGTTGTCAGTGTATTGCATTGCAAAATCAACAACAATCTCGTCAAAAACTTGAGTTCCTGAAACAATTGAAGATATTGATCCAGACTCATACGCCATATTTTGAACAAGCCCCTTGAGTCCTTCTTCGCAATAAAATTGTTCTTTGACATCAACCCGCTTGTCTTCGAGCGTTAATTTCAAATTTTTGTTAAGATATGAAAGCTCTTGTATTCTTTTTCTTATTGTTTCATTTTTAAACACAGTTATTTCTGTGAATATATCTTCATCTGGCCAAAAATGAATTTTTGTTCCCCTCGAATTAGTTTTACCTACGATCTCTAATTCCGAAACAGGATTCCCTTTTTCATATGTTTGTTTATAAATATTGCCGTCTCGATACACTGTTGCTTCAAAACGTTTCGACAAAGCGTTTACACAAGAGACGCCAACTCCGTGTAGGCCTCCAGTTGTAGAATATGACTTACTATCGAACTTACCACCTGCATGAAGAGTAGTTAAAACGACCTCAAGGGCCGATTTGTTATTTTTCTTGTGTTTGTCAACGGGAATACCTCGACCATTATCGAGAACAGAGATACTTTCATCTTTATGAATAACAACATCAATTTGGTCACATTCACCAACAACGGATTCGTCAATTGAATTGTCCAAGACCTCATAAAAAAGATGATGCAAACCCCTAGAATCCGTTGATCCTATATACATTGATGGCCTCACCCTCACGGCAGCCAGGCCCTCTAAGACGACGATGCTGCTCGCATCGTACTTCGCAGATTTTCCCACTCTCCCACCTCCTGCAAAAAAAAATTTCCCGACCATATATACACAGTCGACCAGGTCAATTTGACGAAAATCTATAAAATGTGTATATAAACATAATGGAATCTCTAAAAGAACAAATAAAATCAAGTTTTGACGCATGTAGTTTGATCGATGAATTATCGAACAACCATTGCCTATCTCCTCAGGAATACTTTAATTTTTTCTCTTCAAAGCAATCGCTTGAAGAACTCAATAAATTCTTATCAAACTGCAAAGAAGATTAGTGTATGGATATCTTATCAATACTTGAGCGACACGGATGGTCAGCAAGAAAAAAAGCTTTTTCCAAAGGAGATTTAGAACTTAAAGGAGAATGTCCTTGGTGTGGAGAAGGGCGTGATCGTTTTATTGTCTGGCCAACCAGACTAGATTACATGGGAAAAATAAAAGGGTTTTTTTGGTGTCGAGTTTGTGGACACAAGGGAAATGCATTCAATCTTCTTGTCGATATATACGGGATGGAGGTTGATGAAGCAAGAGAATATCTTTTAGGTGATGTGCGCGACATAGATATTGTTAAGAGAACTAAAACATATGATTATCAAAAAAAGACTTGTAAGTATGATGAAACTCCGGCTGAAGAATGGCAGGCTGTTCTAAGGTCGAAAATTCTATTCTTTAGCAACGAGCTACACTCTAAATATAGCTCTGATACGAAAAAAGAGACACAGCAATTTTTAAGAGAAAGAGGAATAACTGATTCAATAAGCAAACGAGCACAGATAGGCATAAATATAAAAACACATGAAGTAGATATTCCAGGTTTTGACGACAAGATCCTTTTACCAAAAGGCATGTATATACCAGTATACAACAACAAAAATGAACTACTTCGAGTTAAAGTAAGAAGATTTCCATCTGATATCGTAGCGAACCCACAATATTCTAAATACACGTCGATACATGGAAGTTGCCAAAAATCGATTGGAATATTCAAACTATGTAGCGCAGTAAGTTTTGATCGCGATCTGATTTGGGTTACAGAATCTGAACTTGATGCGATTTGTATGAGTGCACAAGGCAACGGACACGTGATTCCGACATCTACTAAATCACTATTTCCATTTGTTTTTTCATATTGTCTAAAAAATAACATTAATGCAATTTTTGTTTTAGATTCAGAGCCGCATCCTTTCAAAAAAGACGGCGAGATATTATATCATCCTCTTATAAAAGATATGTTAGACAGGAATCTTATAAATACTAACAAACATGCAATAGCGCACTTCTCGAAAAAAGACGCCTGTCAATTAGCTGTAAAAAAAGGGATAAAACGGGTTGGATATGAGATGGACAAAATGAAAGCGGTTGCTAGAAATAATTTCTCAAAACAATGAAACGAGTCTTCTTTTGCATCTCCCCTTATAAAATATTACAAAAAAGGCCTACCAAAATCAATTTCGGTAGGCCTTTTTTATTACTCTTCGCCAGTTGAAGAATTCCGCGCCCAAGTCAGTCTCTGCGTGATCAAGCTTGAGACAATACTAATTAATTTGCCAAAGATTTCATTTTTGCAAATAGCCGCTTTTCAGATCGATTATACTCAAGATCTCGACACTTTGACGCCAAGAACTTAAGAGAATTAGAGAGTCCAATCGCGTCTAAGGCAGGAATCGGAATACTAATCGACTCAGAACCAGATTTGACAGTTATGACAGTACTAAGGCCATTTTGATTTCCGTTATTAGCCTGAGATGGATATGCGATATGCAAGCTTTTCTTATTAGAGTTTTCAGATACAACATTGCTTGACTTTGAAGGATCTGTAAAAACAGTAAACTTTTCACCAAAAAACTGCCCCTTCTTTTGTGCAAGGGCAGCTATTGCACCGCTAATCGCATCCAGTTTTTCAGGGGTTATTTTCATATTAATAGCCTTGCTCATGACAAACGTTCGCCCTGAAGCGGACTGATTACTTGTTGCGCCTGGAATCAGGCTTACCATAATAAAAAAAGCATTGCGATCACCCGAATCTGGGCTATACATAATACCAACATTAAGTAAGTTGTTGGCGCTGTACGAAATATTATGGACTCTCAAGCTTTTTGTTTCGGTCTTGGTTTTCATGCAAAATCTCCTATTTTTTTACTTGTTAATTTTTTTTAGAAATGATAATAGTCTTATATCAGATTGTTGGGATAAAGTAAATAATATCTATAAAGAAATGCAGTCACGGAGAGAATATGTCCCCTTATAAAGCGATTAAAATATTAATACATGTTTCTGAACTAGACCTTGGAGCCAAAGTTGAAGATATGGTCAACCTTCTTACCTATCTAAGATCAAATGTTCACAAGGTTTCAGGTATTGGCGAAGCTGACGACGAAATTGGAGAGCATCAAATTACGTTTGTTCCCACAAGGCATGAAACAGACATTGTTATAACTCCTGGAAATAATTCGTTTGAAACAGATTATGAATATGAAGAGTTTTCTGATTCATTAGAGGAGGTTAGGAATGATTTACTGCATTACGTCGACGAGACTATTGCATCAGAGTGTTGGTGTAGCAACCAGAGTCAAGACTTCAGCAAAATTGTAAAAACTGTGTGTGAAAATCGAACCTTGCCTCCAGCTAACCCTGACGACGATAATTATTTAGATTTTCTCGGTAACAAGGTAGAGTTTCAAGATAACTTGGATAAAACCAGCAGCTCAGATGCTAACGAAGATGTTGACGTTACAACCCCTAAGATCGAAATTTTAATAGACGTTGAAACAGAGAATACAGCTATTCCAGAAGTAATTCATATTCAACCAGACGTGAATTCCTGTATCAAAAATATGAAAGATTCTGAAAATACGACAATTAAAGACGTCTCTTCACAGAGCTTAGACGCTTCATCTACACAAGCATGCATCAGTGAACAAAAATCTGTAAACACAGACACTGAACAATCTCCTTTGGTTAAAAGGGATGATGTTCCAACTGCCAAAGAAGAGGTTAATCAGCAATATATGTTTAACCCAAGTGACTGTATGATATTCAAAAAGGCTTCAAACTATATCTTCTTTTTCTATTCATTGAACATGGCTTTAAAGCTTAATACAAAAAAATCTGAGTTATTTATAATCTCAGACATTAAAGATGTTTTTGGTGGAGACAATTTTAAATCTCTAATCACAAAGGCAAAAAGAAAAATGCCACTAGGCAAAGAAGTTGACATCATGACAATTGATCAGGCTATAATTTCGAAAATTCAAAGTGAGGTTTATTCTGAAATTAACGACAAAAGGGTTGTTCATGATAATTAAAACAGAGAGAACAACTCTTCGAGGCTTATTAGGGATTTTTTCTGGATTATGTATTGGGAACATTATTGGTGTAATATTTTCATTTTACTTCTATAACATATTAAATCCAAGTAGACTTTATATTATGGAAATCATATCTATAACCATTTGCGTTTTTTTGTGCTACAAAACAATACACCTGAGAACATTTTATTATATGAAACAAGCATGCCCAGGAATGCCGGATAACGCAAAATGTGCAATTCCTTTAAATATGCTATTATCTGTCCTTTTTAAACGAAACAACATTATTCAAAAATAGATTGGAGTGTTTTTATGTTTAAAGACGAAATAGACTTCGTTTTTAGTAAGGTATTCGCTCAAAATCCAGACAAAGATTCGCAACGCCAATACATAAACACATGTTACACCTCATGTGTCAAAGTCGCTTCAAACTACTCTTCTGAATTTGCAAAAGATTTAGTTAGCAGTAATGTTGTTTTTAAAATTAATTCAATTAAGCCTCAGTACATTAAAGAATCTCTACCAACTATCGACTACTCGGATTTTATTTCATTTGCATCAAATTTTAAAATATTAAAACCAACCTATCTCAAGCTAATGAGGCTAATGCTTGAAAACAACTTCCACCAAGACGATTTGGAGTTGATAATACGCTCTGAACCTGGTCTGGCGATTTCGCTTTTAAGATACGCAAATTCGCCTATATACAGATCAAGAACTCCAGCTACAACACTTTCAGACGCCATATCGCGCCTAGGATATAATATGGTGTTCAAAATCGCTCTATCATTACGCTTAATACAAAACGGGACAAAGGGCCTTTACTTAGGGGAACATATTGTCTCTAACAGAAGTGTCTACTCTTCAGTTCTTTTGACGTCTTTGCTGTCGACAAAAATATCTCATACTCACAATGTCAAGTTCAATCACGATCTATATTTTATAACTTCAATTTTGTATCTTGTCGGCTTTGTATATATGTGTCAAAATTTTCCAACGTATATACAGCTTGCATATTCAAAAAGCTTGTTCTCAGAACTAGAATTTAATGATGTCTTGCTAAAATTTTTTGGTTTTAATCATTACGAGGCGTCAACTGAACTACTTAAAAACAGGATGTTCCCAAAAGAGTTAATTCAAGAAGTAGATAAATTATTTGACGACTCATCGATTGAATCTAAAATTATCAACACATCTTTAAATTTAGTTAAAGGGTGTCTTTTAGGTCTTCATGGTAGTTTTTTTATTAACAAAAACTTACAACAATACTCCATTCCTAATATTACCGATATGGATTTATCCAATTGCATTAATGAGGCACTAATAGAGGCAAAAAGTATTACTGCTTCTTTCTAGTCATCTTCTTGGAATGGCTCAAATGTCGGAAACTAAAAAACTCCCTCTAGGAATTGCATCTCTAGAGGGAGTTTTTCTTTTCTATTGTGTTAGATAAGGTGCTAAACTTGATCAATTCTCTACAAATTCAGACTTTAAAATCTTATAAACAAACTTCTTATATGCTACAATTACAGACTGAACCGTAAGTTCTTTCCCACCCAATACCACGAATTCTTCTTTTTTGTTGTCTCTACTTTTCCAGAAAGCTACCAATGAGGGAGCACTCGTTAGATTAAAGTGCTGAGTATATGCCGACTCATTAGCGTTAACAGAGACAATTCTCTGCTCTCCCAGTAGCTTCTTTAATTCTGCTATTTTTGGTTCAAATTGTTCACAGTGAGGACAATTTGGAAGATAAAAATACACCAAAACGCTATTAGACAACACATCATTCATTTTTTCTCTTTTATTTTTTAAAAAAAGTAGAGATTCATATGTAATCTTATTTGCTTCGATAGGATTAGTATCATATCTCTTTTTTGCTTCCATTACAGCAGTATCAAATGACAACTCTGAATATCCAAAAATGTTTTCATACTCTGGCATGCTTTCAGCATGTGCCGACGAGCAACAACAAAAAATGAGAATAGAAATGCAAATACATCTTATCATTAATAACTCCTTTTAATTACCAAGCTCAAAAACGATATTTCCAGAAGAACTTCGGATCACACCAGAGGTATTTAAATCGCCCTGTATGTTAACACTTCCGGAAGAATCAATTTTTAAAATACCCTGCCACGCAGTACTGGAGGGATTTGCACGATATATTGTCAGCTCTCCATTAGCAGTTCTCAACAAAAAGGACGCCTCGCTTCCACTTGTTGTATCACTCAATTTAATGGCCGCGTTATCTCCAACTACAGATACTTGTGAGGAATCTTGTGATGGAGAATCAACGTCAGGAAGATAATCACCGGAAACAACCAATTTTCCAGAGTCTGACGTTGGCACACCAATCACAACTCTGTCTGACGCTTCAAGAAGCTCAACCTGACCCCCTGTATCCTTAAAGCCCCCAAGAGTCCCGTGAGAAAATCGAACTTCATCCCTGGTGATCAATTCCATGAGGTCATCACCTAACGCGGCTACGTCTGATAAAGACGTTTGAAATATCCCATCAGGACCAGAAGAAAGGATTACCCCAATATTATCGGAGCCTGTATTGTTCCCATCATGAGCATATTGAGTATCAATGGAGTTCGCAGATCCTCGATCAAATGCATGATACTTTAAATCATTACCCCATTTGTCTTTTGCTGAGATCGGAACCCCCATAGGCAACCCACCACTAACAGAGGCCGCAAATAACTCCGGATACCCGTCTGAATCCACATCTTGCGAGCGGCCTATCAATAATACCTTGGCCAAAAACATAGTATTTTTCGTGTCAAGACTTTGTGAAATCTTCTTTGACTCATAAATAGTATTAAACAAAACAATGCCACCGTATACAACAGATGGGAGCAATACCAGTGTGAACATTATTTCTATTAACGTAAATCCTGACTTTAGCTTCATGATATTCGAACCCTTATAAGCGGCAAGCTACAGCGCAACTTGCCGCTAGTTACAAACTATTCCACTTCTTTAAAAACAATTACAGTCGGCTTGATTATAACTACAAGCTCTTTCTTTGAGTTGTCTTCAGCTACTGTTTTTGTTAGATAAGAATCCACGGGTAGTCCTTGAGTAGAACCATTTTTTCTTTCGTAAACAAGACCACCAATTAATCCAATCTGATCAGCTCGCATGCGAAGGTAAGTATCAATTTTTCTAACAGAGGTAATAGGTCTTTTCATGGAAATTTCACCGGTTGAGAGAGTCATAAATCCTTCAATACCATCTACCTCAACAACAAGGTGCATGGACAGCATTCGCGTTTTATGCTGATAATACGGTTTAACAGTGAGCGTAACTCCATCATCGGCTTCTTCTGTCGTTGCTGACTGCTGAGTATCGTCTTCGTTAATTGAAGAAACTGTAACTTCAGATATATATGGAGTCTTTGTCAAAACTTCGATCTTGCCTTCTTTTCCACTAAGAGTTTCAATAAAGACGTTTTGCATAAGCGATGTCTTTCCGCTTGTTTCCATCATATTCACAAGTGTCTTTAATGAAAAGTCTGCGCTATCCCAAATCAAAGACATGCCTGTTGTACCAAAGGAACCAAGAGCATCTCCCATCCCCGGAACTTTCAGAGGAGTATTGATACTTCCTCCTTCAAAAAACGAATCGTTGTCGTCATCATCATCGTCATCATCATCGTTATTATTGTCGTCGTCATCATCGTCATTACTGCTAGATGATCCGCTATTACTTCCCAACGAACTCTCAGACTTTTGCATACCCCCACCAAATGCTAACTTGGTCCAGTCAACGCCAAAGTTTGAAGACTGCTCCAGGTTTACGGTCATTAAAATGATTCGCATCGTCACCAAAGACGCGTTCTCCTTGACTGCTTCAAAATATTTTTCAGCCTTCTTTGTGCTCATATAAGATCCCCTGAACGTTATTGTCGAGGTTAGCTCATCATAAGTAATACTCTCTACTCCCTGCGCGGCCAAATTATCTTTAATCTCGTTGATGACTTCAGGGTAATTCGGAACCATCACATTGAATACATCATCCTTTTTTACGATGATCGTATTCTTCCTTTCGACAAAGAGGTATCCCGTCACTTCAGATAAAAGAGCAAATAAGTCCTGAAGATTTCCTTTGAAATTAAGGGTAATACCACCATTAACATAAATCCCATTTTCTTGAGGCTGTTCTAAAACCGGCACGGGGGTGTTGCTTTTAGCGGACCTAGGCTGATTAATCACCTTTTCCTTTGTGCGGGATGACCCTAGCTCGTTTACAGAAACACCTTCATCCCAATCCAGCATCCCTTCATCATACATGATACTCAACCCAGAAACCTCTGACAGCGTCTCGATAATCATTTTTAATGAAGCATTTTTAAAATTAATATCTACCTTAAAGTCCTTCTTCGTTTCCGGAAGATATTTAATGTTGAAATCTGTCTTTTTGATCGGGACGTTCAAAATGCTTTCCTTGCTTAACAGAGACTGTATTTGCTCTTGTTTTTTTGTTTCTATATCATGGTCTACTTGCATATCCTTGATTCTTTTAGAACAGGAACACAAAGACATCACACAAATAGCTAAAATTATCATTTTTTTCATATCTTACCTATCTCCCAGTAATATCGTTCAAATTATCAGAACAGGCCCACCCGAGAGAGGCCAACTCATACATCTTGCCGTCAAAGCAAATTTTTACTCCATTAATTTCTCCAACCACTTCATATTTTTTCTTTAAATCAACGCCAAGTACAGGAAAGTAATCTTTAAAGTCTGGCTTATCATTCTTGTCGCTCTTATATATAAAAACAATTTCTTTATCTTTTCTGAATTCTACGACTCCTACTGCAACTCCAATGTTACTTTTGTTGGGATATAGTTTGACTTCACCAGTCTTGTCATTAATTAGGGCGGTCAACCCATTTATCTTTCCCAGAGTCCTAAACCCATCTAACAAGGAAACAGCCTCTTCGACATTTGGCTGAGTAAAACGAGCCGACTGAATTGTAGGCGGAGGCGGCATAGGAATTTTATTTGTTGGGTGTTGTGAACCTGTCACAACCGGTTCTTTCTTAAATTCTTTATCTAAAAAAGGGTTTTTTTGTTGAGCACCAACAATTGAAGCTGTTAGTAGCAATGCTGAAAAAAGCATTGCCGTTATCATATGGAGTGATTTCATATTAGTCATTTTTTCCTCATCAAAAAAGTTTACATATTGTCATGGGAATTAAAAAATACTTTAGCGAATACTTCCAAGTATTTTACTATAAGGGATCAATATACCCAAAAACATAATAATAAAAATAGATCCAATTAACAGCAGCACAACTCCATAGATTTTAGGAGACAGAGACTGTATTGTTTTTACATAATTCTCGTAAAACCTATTTGCCACCTGATTCAAGTTGTACACAATCTTGTCCGTATCACTTGAAACCGCCAAAATAGCTCTCTCTACAGGAGAGAAGAAAGAAAACGCAGTCAAAAAAGGCTCTCCATTCCGAAGTTTCTCTAAAGCATTTGAGAATTCTTTTTTGAGCTGTATGATCTGAACGGTTTCTTTAATAATCGCCAGTGAATGATCTATCCTAACTCCTGAATCTATCAATTTAGACAGAGAATAGAAACTTGTGTAAAAAGCACGATAAAACATCAACTTCTTGATAAATCCAACCTTCAAAAGAATTCTTTCACAGAAATTTTGATTTATTTTATAGAATAAGAAAAAGAAAACGCACGCTGCAATAAATACGATAATGCACGTAGGCATGTACGTACTTACGCCCTTTAAAAACGTTGTAGCAAAACTTTCATCCTGGTCTTTAACCATCAAGAATAGTTCTGACTCCAAAATCTTTGGAATAATAAAAAAAGAGTTTGCAAAAAGAGCACTAAGTCCTACAAATAAAATAAAAAGAGGATAGGACATTTTGCTTATCGCCTCTTTTTTAATAGATTCAGTTGTCTTAAGATAGTCTGCGGCTGAGTCTAGCGCCTCTGGAAGCTTGCCTGAGTATTCACCAGCCTTAACCATTGACGCTACTGTTAAACCAAAAACGGCAACATGAGACTCCATGCCCGTAGATAAGTCTTTGCCATTTGTGATAGTGTCACGAAGAGACAAAAATATATTTCTTAAATTCTTTGCCTTAGCTTCTTCAAGGCTGTCTACGATAGTATCGAGGGCTCGCGGCAAAGACATCCCTGACTTCAAAAGATCAGCAAGGGCAGACAAGATTTGAATCAATTCTGTTTTTTTGACTTTTAAGCTACCACGAGAAGCAGATACCTTTTTAATTTCTAAAATCATTACATTGTATCCGCCGATATTGCTCATTACGTCGGCTTCAGAATCAGCAACAACATCCTGAGTTGCTTGCTTATCCCCATCTAAGTATATTACCCTGTAAATACTCATCGCACCCCTCTCAATCCCATGTCCTGAAATCCGGGAGATGGAAGCACATTATATACAACCATTAAGGGCTGCGCACAATTCAAACCAAAACAAAAAGAGTCAATTTCAAGATTTACGGGTAGCGATTTTACCTGATCTAAAAAGTTAAATATAGATTGATAGCTTCCTAAAAATTCATACTTAGACCCTTCATCAGACACTCGCTTCAATACAATGATTTGTTCCTTGTTGGTTATAACTGAAAGACCAAGATTGTTTTTCATCGACAAGCCATCAATAATGTTCGATGTTCGCAATATGTCTTCAGCTTTCGTTTGTGTAAGACGAACAGAATCAACTTCTGTTTTGATACTTTTAGAGTACTGAGACAACGCTCGAAGTGACTTGGCATCCTCAAGAACATAAAATAGACCTCCAAAGATACCAGCACTACATAGAAATAAAATGATAGGCAAAATATATAGTTGAAATTTTTTCATATTTTTTCTCTTTACTTAATCTTTAAACTAGAAGTTTCTACCCTTACAGATGTTTTATCGTTTTGAACGCCATTTTCTTTTGCAAACGCTTCAGCCAATGAAAGCTGATTAAACACAAGCTCGTAGCTCAATTTGTCACTCTTTTGGTTGGATACTGTATTCGCCTTATCAAACTTAACGTATCTAACATACCCACTTCCCTGCGTCTTTTCAGAAATTGATTTAATTACTGATACAACGTCTACAGGGCTAATCTTTTCATACGTTGACTTAATCTCACTAACAGCCCTCATTGACCTGGAAATCGTATCTTTGTAATTGTTCTGCTGCAATGATATACCAAGAGCGATTATAAGCGAACATGCAAAAACAACTATAGAAGATCCTAAGGCTATGCTAGCAGACTTTTGAAGAGACCATTCAAAAAAGATAGTTTTAGGAAGCTTTAAAAAATCTGCGTTATTTAATTGTTGCAAATTCTTGTGTTCTGGCTTTAGGTCTTCCGCAGTCCCTACTTCCAGTTTCACAAAACCATTCTTGTTAACTAAAAAATAAAATTTTTTCGATTTTTCTTGGTTGTAATAATAATGACCTGGATTAAGAAAAGCATAAGTAAATGCAGGCAAACATCCAGTGGCATGTTCGGTGCTTTTTACTGATATAAAATTCAAAACCCCATTCGCATAGCTATACGAGTAATAATAATCGTCTCCAAGAGAAGACATGCTCTTGTTCTTAATAAACTTAAGTATGTCTTTTTTATTTAGCTTAATACTATGTAGAACAAAAGGTTCCATGTGAATGAACTTTAAATTCTTCTGATGCTTTACTTGCTTTTTCTTGGCTTGAGGATTTTTACCCTTGGCAAGACCAGTCTTTGTTGGCACTGCAATGGCGTCAGTAGATGCGAGAGGCTGGACCAGACTATTGTCATTGGAATCACCCTCTATGGACACTTCACTCGAAGCACTTTTAGCCACGGCATCATTTTTTTCGATTTTAATAGACTTAGAAACTGAATCTTTCTTATTCATTTTCCAATTAAACATTTTAATCATAGCTTCCCTCTTTCAGATATTAATTTTACAACTTCCTCTTTCTCCTCTTCAGGCGTGTAAATATTATTTAAAACTGATTTGATATCTATTTTGTATATGGCCTCATTGCCCAGAACTCGTTTAATTTCTTTAAGATTTGTGATGTTATTATTTAACTTATGGTTTGCATCGTCATAAAACGTATAGTATTCATAATTGTGTCGCACGATAGCTTCTACGTCTTCTGGAAACATAGTTCTGGCAAATTCAGTTAAAAGCGTTCGACCCTTATATCCACTATTGGAACAAAAACCACAGCCCACACCTTCGCATTTTGGACACATTTTTCTGATAAGCTTCTGTACCATGATTCCTCTAAGCTGGTATGAAAGCGCATAAATATCTCCCCCGCTTAAGTCTTTAATACGAGTCAAAGAGGATTGAACATCGTTTGTATGTAGTGTCGCATATACTAAGTGACCTGTGTCTGCGAGACGTACTGCGTTTTCTGCTGTTTCCTTGTCTCGAATTTCGCCGACAATACAAATATCAGGGTCATGACGTAATACAGTTCTCATAAAATAGGCAAAGTCTAATCCGATCTTTCTATTAACCTGAACCTGAGTAATAAAAGGCAAGTTGTATTCAATTGGATCTTCGATTGTATATATTGCCTTATGTAAAGAATCTAGATATTTTACTGTAGAATAAAGAGTTGTCGTCTTGCCTGAGCCCGTTGCACCACAGACCAAGATAATCCCATTAGTAAGTGAACATAGATCAATCCACTCCTTTTCTTTTGTAATTCCTAGTTGATTGATACTTAAAATTGATTTTTCTTTATCGAGAATACGGATCGTAATTTTTTCTCCATAAATACCTGGGATAGTGGACACACGAAAATCCACCTGTCTATTCTTGTGTATCTCAGAAAAAGATCCATCCTGCGGCATTCTTTTTTCAGCGACATCCATTCCCGCCTTGCCTTTAATTCGCGAAAAAAGTCGATTGCCTACATCCAATGGCATCGTTGTCTTAACATGCAAAATACCGTCTATTCTATAACGCAAGTGAATTGTCTTTTCTGATGTTTCTAAGTGTATGTCACTTGCATCTGATTCAATCGCTAAATCAATAATTTCCTTGATAAGAATATTTACATCTTTATTAGCGAAATCATCTTTTCCAGACTCGTCTTTTTTCAAAAGTTCAACATACTCTTGCAACTTGTTATATTCGACCTTAACACACTTGATTTCACTCTTTTTTGGATAAAATTCATATAACTTTTCTGCTACATAGTCTGGGTCGTCGTGCATAGTTCCAAAATAAAGCAAATCCTGCTCATCAAGCACAATCATTGTCTTTGTGATAATCAAAAAGTTTCTTGAAACAATATGAGGGTCTACGATTTCATCTGTTAACGCCTTCGGGTTTGTGTCAACTAATGCAGTAACGATCTCTTCGCGAGTACAAAACCCAAAGCGGACACAAATATTTCCAAACTTCTCTTTGGTTTTAGACTGTTCATACAGTACAACCTTTAAATGTTCTGACGTGATTAATCCTTGCCGAACAAGATATTCCCCAAGACGATGCTCATGAGACTTTAATAGAAAATCCATTTTTACCTCAACTGTAATTAATACCGTGTAATCCAGAACGTACCATATATATTTCCAGTTTCTGGAAATGTAGCCAAGCTAGCTGTAGATGGACACGATGTGTTGTAAAAAAATTTTTCAGATTGAATACGATCTTCCAAAAGATCAAGGGAATTACTCAAAACCTTAATGCCTCCCTCTTCTACAGCCGCTTTAAAACACACATAAACCCCATTGTTCGTCCCGACCTCTCCAGACGCAACACCAATATGGTATCCAAATTCTCCGTATTCATTATCGAAAATCTTATGAATTTTAGGAACCATCAAGTACTGAGGGACAAATCCAGCCGTGGAAAAAGATGTTGGCATCACGTTTTTATCTATTTCAAACCTTAGCATCGCACTTTGAATTGCCGTTAAATCTGAATATACTTTATCAGACGGCTCGTTTTTAAGAATAACCGCTTTATCAAAAACAGTAATAGTTAAACCAACAAGCAATGATATCATTGCAATTGTTACGAGCATTTCAATTATTGTGAATCCACGTGATTTGTTCATGTCATATCCTTTTAAATTAAATATACATAATTGTGTCGGATTCTTTTTTTTATATAAAGAACAAATAAAAAAAGCCGAAGCTTTTGCAAGCTTCGGCTTTATGGATTTGGTTCGAGTCAACTAAGATTAGTTGATGTCGATAGCCAGCACCTTCACGAGGGTGTATTCCATCGTGCCAGCGTTGTCCTCGATCACACACTGGGTGTCCAGAGTGCCAACCAGAGGCTTGACAAAGGAAGTGTCGGGGGAAGCAACGCCTTCGTAGTCTTCCATCACGCGAGCGCAGAAGTCAGCAGGAACGTCAACTTCGACAGTCAGGTCGTTGCCAGCGCCGCCGAACTCAGTGGCAGTAGCAACCATGGCGTAGTCACCAACGCCAGCAGCCTGAGGAGCGACAGGAGCCATCTTCAGACCGCCTTCCTGGCCAACCAGGTCCGTGATAGCAGCCGGGAAAGTCACGGTGTTCACGTAGTGCAGGTCGGTGGCATCAGCCATGGAGCGGAAGTCGTCAGCGATCTTCGCAACGTGGCGGGTCAGAGTAGCTTCGCGAAGCGGGTTGCCCATGATACCAACCAGGATACCGACGATAAGACCGATGATGACGATGACGATCAGCATTTCAACCAGAGTAAAACCTTTCTTCATTTTCTTATTCCTCATAAATACTTGTTTTGTTTCTAAAAATCACACAGTGTTTTTTACTGTGTGCATTCATCCGTTATACCCTTACATGCGGGAAGATATGTTTTTTTACTAAATATCAAAAAAAAATAAAAAAAAGATGTTTTCCGTGATATATATATTAGCTATATCACGCTAAAAATGGAGAGATAAAAATGACCAAAGAAAAAAAAATGTTGATCTGGAAGATTTGCATCTGCTCATGGATTGTTTTGATGCTACTTTCAGCAATATTTCCTATCGTTAAAACGTCAAAATTTAGTTCGCTGGCCGAAGAAAAGTCAAAAGAAATTGGAACAAAGCTTTTGTCGATGCATATGAGCTATTTTTCAAATTGCAAAAGCAAAGAGTACCTGAAGCTTTCAGTGCGCAAAGAATTTGATCAAGCACTGTTAGCTGACACTGAATCATATTATTATGACTTTTGGAGCGGTAAAACAGTTTATGTTAACCAAAAAACCGCATTAAATTTATGCACTATAGAGATAGAAAATCAAATAGAGTTTTCTGTTGAATTACAAAAGATGATAGAGGATGATGTTACTACAGTTTCATGTGCACAAAAAATTGTTGAAATAAATAACAACCTAGCACAGGAAATTATTTTATACAATAAATATGTAGAAAATGTTGTTTCTCAGTTGAGTGGCGTATACAAATATTTTATCCCACTAGTAGTAGAAAATACTCATTTTTCTAAAATATCAAAACTATACTTACTTGATATAACAATGGAAGATGATAGATATACAATTAAAAGAAAAGATTTATGACATACGGTTTTAAATATATATAAAATTAATCATAAGTGGTAAATAATGAAAAAAATTGTTTATGTAGGTGTCGACGTAGGGAAAAACGGCGGGATAGGAGTAGTTGGAGACGACGTATATGAAGTGTTTGATTATGAAACGCCTCAATCGCTAATTGAAACGCTAATCTTAATTCAAAACAAATACAGTGTGTCTTGGTGTGTAAAAGAAAAAATTTATGGAATGAGTAAAAATGGGATAAAACAAGGAGCTTCTTCTATATTTTCACTAGGAAATAGTAATGGATTAGTTGTTATGGCATTTATTGCACTCAAATTACGATATGAAGAGGTTTTACCTTTGGCTTGGCAAAAAAAAATGCTTTACGAGTCTGATGGAAAAGACACCAAAGAAAGGTCTTTAGTTGCCGCAAGACGGATGTTTCCGCTGATTAATCTGTCATTAAAGAAACATCATAACAGAGCTGATGCACTGTTAATGGCTACCTGGAAAAAATATAAAGAATTGGGAACAATCTGACCGGATTACTCCCACGGTAGAAACTCGTGGGGGTTCGGCTCGGGCCTCGGGATAAAAATAAACGGGGACCGCGCCCGGTCCAAACAAATCAAATTCGCCCCTAGTAGATACGGATTGAATGTGAACCCATATAAATGCTAGTCTTGAACCAGGCGCTGACGCGTAAAACAGGGTGCTGGCGCAAGACTTGACAGACACCAAGGCTCTGGAAAATGACATTCTAATTTTTTACCTACCCCCCTCTCTTCATCCAAAAAAATACGCCTAAATCAGGCTTGGCGTGGGCAGGCCGAAGACGGTGGTGAATATACTTCCACCTTTTTGTCGCGTCAGCCTTCCCTCTCGACACTCGGAAGCACAATCCCCTAGTCTTTTACTTACACGCTGCACCGGACGCTCAGAAGCCCGTAAAAACGCGCCAGAGAAGACCAGCCCCTATTTCTCACGAGGCTCAGATACCATCCGCCCTTTTCGCCGCTCTCCGCTCTTCTTTTCTAACACTCTTCTCTAAAAACCCGAATTAGTGCCAAGCTTCAGGACGAAGTCCCGCCAATTTTTTTAGTACTCATGATGATATATTCTTCAAGAACAGCCTGGACACTCCGTAGTCACGAAAAAACTTTAAAAACCCTCAGAGATTTAACCAAAAGAACGAGATAGGACCACCCTTAGTAGTTGTTTAAATACTATTTTAAATACAAATTACCCCGCAGCCATCTTGTTGAATTATAAGGGTTAGCAGCCTTTATCCGCTACAAAACCCCCCGCTGGATTTAGGTCCACAACTACATACATCCCCCTTCTTTCTGCTACATAATCCCCGCTGTTGAGACTACAATACTACCGGCAACAGAACTACAAAAACCCCTGCCAAAAGGCATGAAAATCAGAAAAGTTGAGAGAGGTGGTAAAAACCTTTTTTTCTTTCCCGGTACGAAGAGACACACATATCCCAAATTAAGCCAGACCACATTATTTTTACCAACAACCAACAAAGGTGTAACTTATAACTCTATGATGCTTAAAAAATCGAATCAAATCATCGAAGCGTTTATGCAATTATCACGTGTACAACAAAGAATTTTTTGTATCGCTGTGAATGATTTTATGAACTATTCGTGTTGTGCTTCTATTCCATCGCAGACATTTAAAGTTGCAGATGTAAGAAAAGCGATTAATCTAGAAATTGGAAAAGAGTATAAAAAGGTAAAAAAAGAAATTTGTGATTTGACTGATAAGTACATAGTACAAAGATTTACTCGTAAAAAATTTCGAATATTTACAGAATGCAAGTATAATGACGGGCGTGGTTCATATTGCATAAAGTTTAGTCCAGACATGGTAAACTGTTTGAATGACCTCAAAAAAGGGTTCACTATTTTAGATATAAATTATTTACTGAATTTTAAATCTATATACAGTGTAAGGCTATATGAAATTCTCAAGCAGTATGAAAAACTAAAAAAAAGAAAAGTCAATATTGATGATTTGAAGTTTTTACTTGGAATAGAAGACAAGTATAGTAGATATTACAACTTTAAAAAAAGAGCTTTAGAGCCAGCGATAGCAGATATAAACAAAAATACAGACATTTACATCGAATATGAAGAAGTTAAAAACGGAAAAAGTGTTGAAAACTTGATTTTTACGATATCAAAAACAAATAATAAAGCTGAAGAAAGATTTGTGCCTAGGTCATACATTAATAAATTTATGGCCTCATCGTTGAATGAGGACACGTCATTTGAAAAATTGAGGGATGAGGGAGATCAAACCACCGAAATCAAGGAAACAAAAGAGGAAGATTTTGCCGTTGTTGAGATAGCAAGAACTTTTCCCACGTATATAGATATTGAAAGCGCTAAAGAAGCTACGATTAAAATGCTATCAAAATACCCAGAGGACGTTGTTGCGAGAAATGTGAGATACGCAACACGACGAGTTAAGTTTGCAAGCAAGTACTTCTACTATTTGCAAAAAGCTATCGATGAAGATTGGGGTAAACAAGAAAGCTCTGGTGAGTATTTTTCAGATAAAGAATTAGAGGTTTTAAATAAGTTTGATATGTTAGACGACTAAGGAGGTTATTAAATGGATGCAAATATTGTAAGTAAAGCTGAAGAAACAAGACGAAGTGTTCTGTACGACTTCGTTGATAAATACAAGACAGATATAAATAATCATTACCATGCTACGTTGGTAGGATTTGCAAATTATTTAATCCATATATTGCGTGATACTGGAGAGTTTCAGACGTCGTCAATGGTGACATTGTCCCACAACAAGAGTGAAAAGATGGATCAGGTTTTTTCTCTAATAAGGCAAGAGATTGACTTTCCTCCATATGTATATGCAATGATTGTGGACTTGTCTATCTTTAAAGACTTCTCGTACATAAAGCTAACAGACAGAGAGTTTTCTGAGTGTTTGTTAGCTCCTTATGGATTGAGATTGATTTTTAAGGGAGAAAAAAACCATAGAACTATTTATGTAAACCTGAAAAAAACAACATCTGACTTTAGTGTTTTTAGTGAAACCGGCTTATTGATAAAATACTTTGAAAGTCCAGATCTGGCAACGTCTCTTCATAGTATAAATAAAATTCTTTGGGAACAATTTGGGCGACAAAGTGGTGACTGGGACAAGCAAACCTATGTTGATTATACAGTAAATACTGTTTCAAGATCTATTTTAAACAATGCAACATTAGAACAATTAAAATCATCAATTAAATTTAACAACTGTTTGCTTTTGAATAAAAAGCTTTTAAAAGAATTTAATCTTGATATTCTATCAACATATTACCACTGTATTGAACATGGCATTTATAAGTCGTACCCATCAATATATGAGGTATTGACAAGTCTCTCAAAATTTAAAGCAGAATCAGTTGGTGAAGAATATACTGTAGAAAAAAGAGTTACACTCAAATCTATTCATGACAACTTATCAGATGCAATGTTTGCTATTAATTTCATAAACATTGTATTTTCTAGGGCCAAAAATCTGCTCCCGAAAGAGAACTTTGCTAGGTATCAGAATGTAGAAGAGACAGAGGCTTTGGTAAAATCTCAAATTTTTCAAAATCTTTTTAAGTCGGCAATCCCGAGTAATTTAAAATAGCGAGAACGCTCAATGAGCCAAATAATTAACCCGCTTAACGAACAGCAACAAAAGGCCGCATACTACCAAGGTGCGGCCCGGTGTCTGCTTGTAATGGCTGGCGCTGGATGTGGGAAGACCAAAACAATTATGGAGCGGATAAAGTTTAATATCTTAAACGGAGTTGAGCCAGAGAGGATATTGGCAATAACGTTTACGAATAGGTCCGCAAAAGAGATGAAGGAAAGACTTAAGGCGGAGATTTCAAGCAAGGCCAGTAGCGTTGTTATTGGAACATTCCACGAATTCTGTTTAAAAGTCCTTAAGGCTATGCCAAAAAGCTTTGATGTTTCTGGATTTACGATTCTAGACAGCGAAGATCAATTATCACTAATAAAAAAATCGTATAAAAAAATTATACCAGACGACATCAAAAAAGTGTTTTTAAGTCATGATGAAGTCTTGAAAATGTATTCTTATTGTAGAAATTGCAAGTTAGAGATTTCTTCTTATGTTTACAAGAATACAAGCTATGATGAAAATTTAGCAACTTTATTTCTTGAAGTAATAGAAGACTATCAAAACGAAAAAAACAAGAATGGATACATCGATTTTGATGATATTTTAGAAATATTTAATGATACTCTATCGAAAAAACCTGAGCTTTGTGCTGATCTCTGTTCAGTCTTTCACGAAGTACTTGTAGATGAAATGCAAGACACAAATCCTCTCCAGATGGACTTATTAAAAAAATTTGCAAAAAACAATGTTCGTCTGTTTTGCGTTGGTGATCCAGCTCAATCAATCTATAAGTTCAGAGGTGCTGAATTTAAGCATGTTTATAATTTTGAAAGATTACTTGAAAGTACAGAAGTAATTAAGCTTAACAAGAATTATCGTAGCACACAAAAAATATTGGATTTTTCTAATTGGATTTTATCAAACTCTTACTACGACTATAATAACAATCTAGAGGCGGCCAAGGAAGATTCAAGCTCTTCAAGCCCTATGGTTCAAACATTTTATACCGTTCAAGAAGAGGTCTCCTGGATATCAAAACAGATCATAAAGAGAGCGGAGTCAAAGAAACCTCTCTCTGACTGTTTGGTTTTAGTTAGGACAATGGCAGACGGTGGACAGATAGAATTAGACTTCATTAAAAATGGCATCCCCTATGTAATCATTGGTGGAATGTCTATAACAAAACTGGCTCATATAAAAGACGTTATGGCGACTGTAAAAGCCATTTTTAGCAATAAGGATGAACTTGCATGGACCAGATTCTTATGTTTAATGCCAAAAATAGGTTCTAAATCTGCACAAAAAATCATTCAAGAAGTCCATAAGTTTGAATCACGAGACGATGTATTGAGGTATTTTTATTCAAACAAGCTAACATCTGAAGTTGTTGCAAATATATACAAGCATTGCTCAGAGCAAATAAGCTCTCCAATGAAGTTGGTAAGCAGCATTGTTTCAATTCTATCTCAAGTAATTGAAAACAAATACGACAAATGGAATATTAGAAAAAAAGAATTAGAAACATTGGTTATTGCAGCCGGAAAATACAGCGATGTTAGTTCGTTTGTTGCTGACTTTACATTAGAGCCAAAGTCCGTTTCGGCTCTTGGCTTTGACCATGCTGATGGATCTAGTTTGGGCGCTGTGACAATTTCAACTGTTCATGGAGCCAAGGGAACAGAGGCGGAAATTGTCTATGTTGCCATGGCTGGCCCAGGAAAATATCCGCACATTCAAAGTGTGGGCAACATTGAGGATGAAGAAGAAGAACGCAGGATTCTCTATGTAGCAGTAACAAGGGCAAAAAAAGAATTGTGTATTACAAGAAATATGCAAACACGATATTTTGATATTGACTCTATTCCATCTGAGGGAGAACCGTATTTCTTGTCTCATTTACCAAAAAATGTAATTGAGATCAACAGAGGCGCTACATTTAAAAAAAATGTAATTTCACTTAATTCATTGCGAGACCACTATTAATGTTGTTGAGGATAACAAATGGTAAAAAATTATTTTATTGATACGAATGTTTTGATCGACGATCCGTACTGTTTACATGTTCTCTCTAATGGAGAAGAAAATAACTTGTACATCCCTTTTCATGTTCTAATGGAACTTGATGGGCTCAAGAAGGATGCTTCACTGAAATACTCTGTTGTTGAAGCTCTAAAAAATATTGAAAGCTTCGACAAGAGTCTCGTTATTTTAAACCGAGACGCGGTTGATTCAAACTTTTCTAAAGATCCAGACTCCTGTATCTTAAAAGAGGTTGTTGAATACTGTGAAAATCATGGTGTTAAAGAACCTGTTTTGGTTTCTAACGATCGCGTGTTTCGCATGCGTGCAATCTTAAAAGGGGTTGCAAGTCAGGTTTACAATTCTTCACTTCCATTTAAGTCGCCGTCAGAGATGCATACCGGATTTGTTGTTGAGGGCCAAGATGTTTATCCAAACTCTTTTCAATGGGTGAATGGAGTTGCGGTACTCAAGACGCCAAGTGAGTCTAAAGCTATTAGTTACACTAATAAGCCCTGGAACGTAACGCCTAAGAACCAGTATCAGAATCTAGCCATGGAGTTGATGTTGAATGATAACATTAAGCTCGTAACCGTTCAATCAGAGGCGGGTTATGGCAAGACCTTTTTAGCGCTTGCCTGCGCATTTGAGATGGCTTTTAAACAAAAAAAATACCAGAAAATATACTGCGTAAAGCCATGTATCGAAATAGGCAACTCTCTTGGGTTCTTACCTGGAGACCTCGAAGAAAAGATGGCTCCATATGTTCGTAACATATTGGACCTGTTGGAAAAGCTTGATTCTGGCAAAACACATTTGTTTTCTACAAGAACCGACGACAGGAAGGGGGCGTTTGATGTCGATGGAAGCAACAAGACCTTGAACAAGAGAAAATTCGAAATACTCCCCGTCCAATTTGTCCGAGGCATGAATATTGATGATGCTGTTGTGATTATCGACGAAATTCAAAACCTTGCACGTAGGGAGGTAAGAGCCCTTCTGACTCGAATGGGTGAGAACGTTAAGGTTATTTGTCTAGGTGACACAAAGCAGGTGGATAATCCATATTTAAACGAGTTTAACAATGGGATGAATTGGGTCGTCAAAATGCTTTTAGGAGAGGATCAATTCGGACACCTTGTATTAAAAGGCAGTAAAAGTCGTGGGCCGATCACAGACATGGTGCTTCGAAGCAAACTTTGATCAAAATCGAATAAAAAAATAACGCCCCCACAACAACGTGTAGAGGGATATAAAATAACGACTTAGTCAGGCTTTGTATGACTTTGTCGTTATTTAGTTTTAATAAATGCTATCAGTTTGTTGATGCACACAGAGCAGTTGTTTTGTGTGCATTTTTTATTGAGGAATAACAATGAGTGAATCTTGTGTAGGTATTTACAAATCTTTTAACAAAGCGATTTTGTCACCTTATGTATTTGTCTTACTGCTACCGATAGCAATTGTAAATATTTTGTGGATTACCACTTCTATTGAATTCTTCGGCCTCGTTTCAAGGCAATATTATGATATTGTTCAGATTGGAAACGTATTTAACAACTTTGAATTAAATACAGTCAACATCTTGTCTCTATTTGTTGTATTCGTGATCGTATTATTAAACGTATCGACATTGTGTTTTGTTCACCTGAATGCCATTTATGGATACTCATTAAGAAATAACATGAAAGAATTCATGGCAATTAGACATGTGATATTGACTGCTCAAATCATAGTGGTGGTTATTGTTGTCCAATTTTTATATTCAGCTATAGACCAACTTGCTCCATTTCTCGTAGAAACATTTTTTACAACATACAGAATGCACGACTACATCAATCAGACACTAACACCATTTGTGTATTTTATAAAAAATATAGTCGTTTTCTTTGTCGTATTATTGACTGCGAGTAACATCTCTCTTGTGTCGAGAAACAAGCAAGACACCTTAACAATAAATGAAAATATACGTGTAAATTTTTTTGACATAGTCGTATCGTATGCTTTCTTTATTTCAGTTTCATATGTTATAATGTTTTTCTTTTTTGTGATTAACAGCAACGTTCAGTCTGGAATCCTTCTAAACGGCTTACACATAAGCTTCAATGTGGTTATCAACCACCTCGTAGTAGGATTAATATGTGTCGCTGCTTGCTTTATGAATGTAAATTTAACAATAAAAAAATGAGGTAAATTATGTATAAGTGTTTATTTTGTGGTGAAACATATAGTGCTCCTGAACAGGCACGAATCTTTGTTGAAGACTTAGCAAAAACTAACGGACGCGGAGCAGTTAAAATTAAATGTTGTAGGTGCAATAAGTGTAGTACTCTTATGGCGGAGCTTTCAAAGAACATCGTTTCATTTTTTGAATGGGAACGTTGCCACGAAATGGCCGATCAAAAAATCTTCGAAGGTATAAAGTAAAAAATCAAAATTCCCAAAGATATTATTAATTCGATGCACTTTTGTTTTTAAATGTCGCAACGCTAGTTTCTAAAGGATATTTTTTGTTTACAGAATACCAAGATTCCGTTTTTTTAAATTCGGCGAGAAATTCTTACTTGTCTCATTCTATCAAAATAGAGGAGATACAGAACGAGTCTAGACCTGAATACTCTGCATTAACAATGAGTGTTTTTGATGTGGATTATGGTTGTATATGTAAACTAGAAGCGTCTGTTGTAAAAAGTGTTCGTTGCACTTCTTCACTACATAGATTCGCAGCTAGGCAAAGTACAGATTTTAAATACTATGTTCAAAGAATAATTGATGGTCAGAACATAAATGTTATCGGATTTGATTTGAGTAGTTTTATGTATTTATCTCTAGTACAAGTAGCGAGACAATATAGCTCTTTAGGTGTGGGTAGCAGATTATTGCGAGAGCTGTTTAGACATGCTTTTGTAGACAAGAACCTAGACCATGTCGTGCTGGCTGCGGTGCCTACATCATACCTAAATGAAGAGGATGACCAAGATTTTAGTATCGCCGATATGCACAAGTTGTGGGGGTTCTATAAGGCTAGGTTTAATGCATATCATGCTTTTAACAAGAGTGACTTCTATCTTAAAATTGACAACTACAAAAAAAATAAATTTTGTATTCATTAGCAAAAGGGGTTTTGTATGAAAAAAAATGACAGTGGCGTATTATTTGTTTCAAGGGCTCTCTTTGATAATATGAACGTCAACAAATCTGATAAGGTTGAGTTGTATTATCTCGTAAACAAAAAGATACACGGTGTTTCTTCATTTGATGTCGCGAGGCTCATTGGTCTCCCATATTCTAAAATGTTGAACATTCTTTGTGATTATCCTCCTATAAGCTTTATTCATAAGGTTTGCGCTGGAGAACTAAAATATCGAGAGTATATTCATATCGGGCATATCAAATTTTTGATTTCTTCATCAAATATCACTGTAGAAATGAAAGACGCATTAAACGCTTTTAAAAAATCGCTTCAGCAGTATAATAAAAACTTTGTGAGTTCTGTAAAAAAATAAATTAATCCTACGTTTTAAATTAAATACAAAAAAGGAGCATAAGAAAATGAAGTTTTATAAGTTTCGTGACGGAAGAATTCGGCCTGCAAAAATATCAATGGAAGTGCGTGAATCAATCCCTTTTATGTGTGTTAAACCTAAAGATGCAAGTGTCGCAATTGAATTCTGTGACCAGGTCATCATTCCAGATGAAATGGTCTACGCGACATCTTCTGACGGTAATCCCGTTGTTTTGTTTGAAGACGGAGATGTTCAGGTTATCCCAAAGATTGGAAAATTTTCAATTCGCGGCAACTTTGTTCAGCTTGCGTTAGTCGGCAAATAATTCTTACACCCCCCTTCCACAACAAGGGGGGTTTTTTAATCAGGAGTATATCATGATCTATATTGAACTTGAAAGAATGATTAAAGCTCTTCGTGAAAATCTCATTACTCAGTCTGAAGCTGAAGAGTGGCTTTGTGAATTAATTTTGATTTATGGCAATCGCAACATTTTGCAAGCAACTATTTAGTTTTGATTTGTTGCGCTAACATATGGCGTATTGGTGTAAGGAGATTTCATGTTTGGTCTTTTATTCAACTGTATCGATACAGAGTTTTTCAAATTACAAGTCGATAAATTTAAAAAAAAACATATCATTTTTGAAATATCATCAATATATTTTGGTTATGGTCAAGACGTTTATCATGAAGACTTTTCTACATTTCTACATGTAAGCGACGAAAAGATTTTCAAAAAAAACAAGGATGTCATCGCTCTCACTGGAATAAACTGCCAGTATTTGTCTTGCGCACCTAGTTTCGACGATATTTACAACTCTGTCTTTTTTCGAAAACCAACAGATTATTTCGTTTTTTGGGGCAAGAAAGATATCTTTTTACTTAATGCATACCTGTCTAAAATCCCTAATTGTTCATTTTTTTTAAATGAAAGAAACTGTATAGACTTACAAGAAGAGTATGGTGTTATTTTGTCTACGGATGAAACAATGTCACTAAGCGCGGCATGTCGAGAAATTAATGTAACACAAAACACATTTCATAATTCTTGTGACGATGCAATAGCAACAAAAAACATTCTTTGTTTCTTGGTCAATAAAATTAATTCTGAGTCTATATGTAATTATCGATCTAGCTTGTGTTCTCATTTAAATAATCTTGACATTTTTCAAAAAAGTATGTTAAATAATTGTTATAAACAGGTCAGCTTTAATGGAAAGTTGATATAACCCTATCAATAGGAAGGTACTACATGCGTAAAAGAGACATGGATTTTAATAACTTGATTGTGGACATTGAGACCGAGGGCGATGCGCAGAATTTTATTGGAATGCAGGCTACCGTTGAATCTCTTGCCGAACTCGACGGCTATGCCGTGGTTTGGACTCCTGAAGGAGCCGAGGATGACACCGTTCCCGCTGTTGTGATTCCCACCAATCGCATCCGGTTGATGCGCGTTTGGCCGAACACCGAATTGGATGAAGCTGATGAAGCTGAAGAGCTGGCCGAAGAAGCTGCTCGAATCGCTGAGATGATCGGAGACGACAACCAGACCGAGAATCAGCTTGGACCGGAATACGACGATTAATTAATTTGTTCGTTACTCAATAAAAAACCCCGAATTTTAAAATCCGGGGTTTTTTATTGCCTTTATTAGAAGGCCTCGACGTTCAGGCCGGGGAGGATGTCAATGCTCCTTCGCCAAGAGATCTCTCGCCTAGGTTGAATTCTGTGAGACGAATTGCGGGAGCGCCTTAACGCTCAATCCATTATATCAACTTCACCGTCCCTGGTAAGGGATGGGTTGCTTCCGTCGTTAACGACCACAAACTTGATGCCGCTTTCATGCCTTTTGAATGCTACTCTGGTTTTATCAAGCTCAACCTTCCTGTATTCTTTGCTTGGTTCAATTTCTGTAATAGAATCCGGGTCCTTGAGTCGAATCAGGTTTTCAAAGTTTTCATCGATGTCTCCGTACTCCAAGTCATAGTAAGCATTTAGAAATTCTTTTCCAGAGCCGTCTTTTTCGTACGTATAAACAGTCATGACACACCCGTCATAGACAGTGTAGTCTGGGTTTTTCAGAAAATCAAAACCTTGAGACATCTTCATTATCTCTTTCATGTCAAGTGAACATAAGTTTTTCTTACTATCGTTCATCGCCATGTTCATCTTTGAGTAATTCTTGACTGTTTTTAAAATCATAACGGAGTCACCATTCGATACAACGGTTGGCACGCCCATTACATAGTCTTTTTCAACGACTTGTTTGTAAAAAATCTTTGGATCGAGCCTATTCGCAGTGTACCCAAAAGGCTGTGGTAATCCGCAGGCGCTCGTTAACATTAACACAATCATTATTCCTATGTATTTCATTTGAAACCTCCTATTTTTAATTGATTTAATACTCGTTATGGGGTATATATATTTATTTCCAGATACTGTTAATATTCATTATTTTAAAAATTTTTTTATAATAAAATATTTTTTTGATTTTTATTAAATTCCCACGAATATTCATAGTGTAGTTTTTTTGGATTGTAAGTCTAACCAAAAAGGAGTTTATATGTTTCTTATTGAATTTTTTAAAAAGATTTTTGGAATTTGCGACAAAAAAGTCGCAGAAAAAAAGGGCTTCGAGTCTGTCAGCATCCAGAACGGACGGTACGTTCTGAACACTGGCGATGATATAGCCAAGATGGAAAATATTTCGATCAGAAATATTGAGGTTGAGGATTTTGACGATGAAGCCAACATTCTTACATTGGAAGCGACTCTTGCATCTAGCCTCGATGGTTCTAGCCTTCTTCAGGACATGACTATCGACAAAAGCGTTTTTGAACGTCTTATTGCTGATGGTGCCGAAACGATATTGGAGGAAAACCCTTATAGAAACCTTGTAAAAAGAGGAGTCCGAGTTGTTTTTCTCGATGCTAATTCGTGGAGCGAAAAAGCCGTTGAAGGCCTTGTGATCAACCAGGTTACGTCGGCACAACACTGCGGGAAAGATTTTGCGGCTGCTTTCCAGAAATTTTATGGGGAGCGAGACGTGAAAATTTTTATTTCCCGGAAGGTGGAATGCGAGACTGATGCTTTTTCTTCTAGCGAAGAATGGGAAAACAGGATCGAAGACGGGATGTATTGAGTTTTTTAATTTTCAACCACTAGAATAAATTAGGAGCTAAAAATGAATAAGTATGAAGTAATCGGATACGTCGGAAATGACCCCGAAGTTGTCGTCACCCCCGGTGGCATGACCATTTGTCGTCTTAACGTGGCGACCAAAGAGGCCGTGAAGGTCAATGGGGAGATGGTCGAGGAAACGGAATGGCATTCCGTGCGAATCCTTGGTCGCGCTGGCGAACAGGCTGGCAATCATGTCCGCAAGGGTTGCATGGTTTATGTTGCTGGAAAAAAGAAGCGCGAAAAGTGGGTATCTGAAGGCATCGAGAAGCACGAGACCCGTCTCGTCACTTGGAATTTCATTGAAATTCTGAAGTGGCCTGCCGACAGTCAGTCTACACAGCCTCAGCAGCGTTCTCAGGCTCAGCAGTCCGCCCCTCAGGCTCAGCGCCCTGCCCCCCAGCAGCCCGCCCGTCAGCAGGCTCAGCAGTCCGCCCCTCAGGCTCAGCGCCCTGCCCCCCAGCAGCCCGCCCGTCAGCAGGCTCAGCAGCCCGCTCCGCAGGCTCAGCGTCCTGCGCCTCAGCAGCCCGCGCCTCCAGTCGAGCATGACAACAACTTTGGCTATGAAGCGCCAACGGATGCATTCCCTGACGACTTTAACTTCGCTGATCTTGACTCTGATGCGCCCTTTTAAAGCATAACTGAATCTGTAGTAAACACGCCAAACCCTCTTTTATAAAGAGGGTTTTTTTGTTTCGAATTTTTGTTGCAGTCTTTATTATACCACTTATATGTTGACAATATTTTAAATTATGATAATAAAGAGTAATAAAATAATCTATAGAGAAATAAATGAACATTACTGACTTTAGATACGTGTTATGTACAAACGACTCGTCTCTTATGCAGCTATTCAATGCGTGTATGAGGCACTTTGGCATAACTTATAAAGAATCTCAAATTTTGACCAGGTACTATGACTTGGATAAATATATTCGAGCTATCGATGACGATGAGCCAAGAGTATATATAGTTGAGAAAAAAATTGAAGACAGGTTTGTTGAAGATGAATTGGTCTCATTTAAAAAAATTTGTCGAGACCAGGTTATTGTGGTTTCTTATGAGTTCTCCCAAGATGAAATTGTTTATTTTTTTGAATTTGGGGTCAAAAGCTTTGTCACTAAGCCAATATCCTTAAATAAACTCATTGAAAAAATTAAGAATTTAATCAACCCTAATAAAAAGCTGTCTCAGCTTATAGAAAACTGTTCTGGTCTTATCGAATCAAATCAATTCGAACTAGCAAAAGAGAGTATTGATAAGATCTTTGACTATTACCCCTGCTCAACGAGGGGGTATTTGCTGTTAGGTTTGTGTTATGAAAAAGACAATGATTTAAGAAATGCTGAGAAGTACTATTTAGAAGCACACGAAACGGAGAAGCTTTTCATAGAGCCGATAAAAACATTAATTAATTTTTATAAAACAACGGGACAGAAGGACAAAGAGTGTTATTTTATTAATGAATATAAGAGCTGCTCACCCTTGAGTTTTGATGTAAGGCTGCTTTCATTAAAGTATAACATGTCAAACAATACCTATGTTAAAGCAATAGAGGAAATCGAATATATTTTTAGTAAAATTATGTCCCGAACAAGCATCGAAAATGAAGCTAGGCTCAAACAGCTTATGACCCATGTTAGTACCGATGCCAAAGTTGTCACAGAACCACTCGCTCGCCTCATAAACAAGCGATGTGATGCTTTGGCGAGGTCAAAATTTATCAACCCACTAGATTATTGTTTTTTTATTGAAGGTACAAAGATACATCTAATATTGCAAAGATACGAAGAAGCTTTAAAGATTGTATCCTGTGTTCCAGCTAAAAATGCATCGGAAGAGTGCGTTTTCTTACAAGCTATTTCATTATTTTATAATAAAGAGTACAAGAGAGCTATCGGATTGCTAATGAGTGTTTCTCAGGAGTCGGGAATGCCAGAGTATTTTCGTCTGCTTTGTCAGTGTTATATGGCATGTTGCCATATCTGTACCCGAGAAATTGAAATAGCTAAAGATATGATAACTTCAACTCTTGATGCTTATCCAAAAAATACATTTTTTCTTGGGTTAAAAAAGTATTTATCAAGCCCAGACGCGACTCACAGATTAGTAGAAACAAAAATCTTAAAATCAATAAATTATGAAAAATTGTGTGATGTGAGTTTTTAGCAAAGAAAGTAAATAAGGAGCATTTGTATGTTGTTTTCTGAAGATTTTACAAAAAAACCAAACTCAAGGGTAAAAGAAAAAAGAAAGGATTCTTTCGAGCTAAATGTAATAAAAAAGATGCGAGGATCGAGGGTACAAAAAAATGTAGTAAAGAAGTATAACACCTTCGACGAACTTGATGGCTTTGGTAACATGGACGACGAAAAATTCAATTGACATTTTTTAATTGTATGTGAAAAATGTCTTATCTTATTTTGTAGAAGTCAGTTTTCTATAAAGTATTATGTGTTTAACTCAGTTTATCTGAGTAGCCCATATTGGGTTCCGGCCACCATACCGGCGAAACGGGTTCCTCCAGCCCTATATGGTAGACAATGATTCATTGTCGGAAGCGTAGAATACCTCTAGTTCTGCGCTTTTTTTGTTTTTGAAAACAAAAAAACCGTGTCGGAAGCGACACGGTTAAGTTATTAGAGAAGCTGGTCTCTAAAAAAAGCCAGTCTCTCGGTGTTAAACCCCTTGGACAAAACTTTGATAGCCTTTTCCTTGGGTTCTGCCTTGGCATAGGGGCGGTCGCTGGTTATGGCATCGAAAATATCTGCCATAGAAAGAGCGTACACATATTCCGGAACCTCGCGATATCCGAAATAATGTTCTCCAAACGCTGCCACCTCATGATGTTTTAAAATACAGTTTTCAACTACATCCGAAAACACACCTGCCTCAACCACTCTCTTTGTCCCATTGATGGGGTGAAGCTTGATTGCCTCGAATTCCATCTCTGTAAGAGGCGAAGTTTTGTTGAGAATTGACGTGGGGGTATCTAGCTTCCCGCAATCATGCAGGAGAGCGCCAAGAAGAATCATGGGGTGACTAAACCCTCTAGACATGAGAGCACATACTCGAAGGCTGTGTTCGTATGTCACAATGTCGTACGCCTTAATCTCCTCTACCAACTTAAGAAGTCGGTAATTGAGCATGCCCACGACCCGCTTTATTGCGGGGTTGTTTGCTTGGGGGTCAAGTGTAACCAAGTCTCTAAAAACTCGTGCCTGACGAGACCGCATGCCAAGAAAATCTACAACACCTTGAAAAAAATTGAACATGATTTTATTACTCCATCTTCGTTAAGAGGTAGTGAAAATAAAAAAGAATATTTATAACCTTATAAAAACGAGATAGAGTTTCAATCAAATTCAAAAAAACAAAAAAAGCCAAAAATTTGGCTTCTTAAGAAAATCGCTCTTTCTGCGATCTAAAACTGTGGCTTTTGGTGAGACTGAACAGAGGAAAGCTCTGTCTGTTATTTAAGAATCAAGCCCTTTGCGTCTTTAAAAGCTTTTCTGTTTGGAAGATAAGAGTCTAGTAACTTATATATTTTTGTTTTTTTGACATAGTTTTTTATTTCAGCAAAAGGAAGACTTCTTTCGTCGTCGAAGACTTGAGTTATTTCTAGATAGCAATCTCTAAATTTAACTTCCTGAAAATACTCTACTAAAAACTTTGAATGCTGTTCGTAATTCGCAGTAATGTCTTCATCGTTAATTTGCTGGTTGCCGCAAATCAGTCGCTGCAAGGTGGCTTTCCATCTTGCATAGTCAGAATATCCGCCTCTGGCTGTTCCAAAGACATGTCGTTCAGCAACTACCCCCCCTAGGGAGAAGATCATATCAAAAATTAAAAAATCGTAATTTTGACAACCAGATGTTAATAGTTGTTCGTGATGCGGGCATAAATGAGTGCCCGCTTCAGGATCGCCGACATTTACTTTGGGCAAGACAACGGAATAGACTTGATCTTCATTAAAGTTTTCTGCCAAACAGTAGGCAAACAAATGACCAAGTTCATGTACGTAGATTCTTTTGTTATAGATATTCATTAGAAATAAAATTTTAAATAAGTCTCGCCACAGAGTTTAAAACCTGATCTCCATAGCCTTTTGTTAATACTAAATCCATATCAACTAAAATACGGTTTGCAACATAGCGCTCATATGCGTCGTTTTTTTCAATCTGTAGCAAAGGGTACTTTGTTGCGTTTTCCATTTTATTTAAAACAAGAATCTTCTCCTTGTTCTCATTGAGCCAGTTCATCATTCCCATGTTTTTGACTTTCTCCCACGCCTTTGGTCCAAAACCAGGGCAACGTCCAACTTCATGGTCAAGGGGCGTCATTATATTCGGAATGTCGTCCTTCTTCTGCCCTGTAAATATAGCGTTAAATAAATATTCCTTGGGTGATATGTCGAGAGTTACAAAGCGATCATCTCTTGTGTTGTAAAGAGAAACCCTTGCCTTTTCGACCAACTGATAGTAGTCATGATCTGCACTAAAAATAATAAATTTGTGAGGCGTTCCCCTCACAATGGATGCAATTATGTCGTCGGCCTCTAAGTTCTGGAACTCAAGGATATTGAATCCCATTTCAGATAGTGTCATCAGCGTTGAAGCGCATTCAGAGTCGTATTCTTCCCAATCTATATTATATTCCAGTTTTCTTTGGACTCTTGAAATCTTATAGTCTGGATAATAATCTTTGCGCCAATACATAGAGCCGTCTGTGCAAACATAATGTTCCACAGCCCCCGCAAACTGATCTTTGTATTTTAGAATATTTCTTACAATGCAAGATTGGAGTTTGCTTAAATCAAACAAATCTTTTCCAGTACTAGGGTCATAACCTTTAATCATCTTTGAGTTTAACATTCTCATGGCAAACGACTTAAAGTCATACAGGCTTACGTTCATTGTCTTCTCCTTTTTTATGTAGTATCACAGTGGTCCAATATTGTCAAATACAAGGAAGACTTATGCTTGATAAATTCGAATCTCTTGAGTCTCGTATATTAAAAATGCCTGATGGGCTAGGGTCGTTCATTTTTCATTCAAATCTGTATTTAATAAGTAAACACAACCCATCCGAAGATGACGCTGTAGTTGAAAGAAAATATCGGAATGGAATTAAAAATATTTCCCTATATGACTCATCGTCTAGATTTAGAATACCATTCGTTTTTATTGAACTTAATGATAACCAAAATCACATACTGGAATTTGTTTTTAATTCTACCTTTTACTTTGATGAAAACCATGAAATATTATTGTATGATTTTTTGTGCTCAGATAATTCTAATATTGTATTCTACTATGTAATGAATGAGATTGCATATGATGTAAGTTTTAATCAAAGAACAGACACGATTGTAAATGAGTTTAAATTAATATTGGCAAATCAAATTTCGAGCAGGCTTAAATCTGAAGATTTTTACATAGATTATATTCAAATTAAAAATATATTTAGTCCTTCAGAATTATACAAACTATCACAAAGACAAGATGCAATAATTTTTACATAAAAAAAGACCCCTTTTAAAGGGGTCACTGATGTAGTTATTTAGTTCAAAAACACATTGTCCATAGCCTTGATAATAGCATTTCTTGCCTCATCATTTTTCTCAATAAGAATTCTCGTCTTTGCCTCGTCGTTGCATACGAGAGACTTTTTACGGCCATTTAAGAAAGCTCGAAACACCCAGGATCTTTTGTGTTCGTTCCGCTGAATCGCAACGTAGCCGCTTTTGTTTTCGATGACCGGAGTAAATCTGTGCGGATTTTCAGGGCTATCGAGTACATCCGTCAAAAAATTCAAAACATCGTTTTCGTCTGATGTTATATCCTCTTGTGCCCTTGTCTTTTTTGCAATCCTTGCGGGTTTTGTCTTTGTTTCAGAGCATTCTTCTTTTACGGAAGTCGCTCCACCTATGATTACCGCATTTGTCGAGGCGAACGTTTGGCTGATAGATTTTGCTACCTCACACTCCACGTATGCGTTAATCGCAGACTTGATTATTTCAACACCCTCTTCGTAATTACTCTCTTCCTGGTCGAAGCAACGAGCATACAGATAGGCGAGGAGTTCGTCGTTAGACTGCCTGGCTTTATTAAAAATATCCCTGATAATCATTCTGGTTTTTTCATGACCAGAAAATCGCCCCGATTCTCGCTCATGTAGTGCGATAATTGTACTTTCGTGGATCGCGCCACAGATTGGAATTTCATACACGATTGTTCCATCAACATAGATATAAACAGCCTCGTTGTTTCGATATAAAAACTCGATGTTTTCAGCGCAGAGGTTATTCTCGTCGTTTGTTATGGACCTTACTTCTTCGTTTCCAAAACCGAGGAACACGATGAGTCTGGCAACAAAGCTGAGCCAATTTCGGTCGTTTACTTCGGTTTCATTGATAAGGCTAAGAAGTCCCGATTTGAACTCTTCATAAGTGTACATATAATCTCCTTGGATTTTTTACTTGAACAAAAACAAGCATTAATGATTTGGTTATATATTACATAATGATTTGGAAATATGAATTTAATTTTTTTGTATAATGATTTATTTATTCTTGATAGTATTAGCGAATTATGACCTAGAATGACTTTGTATTAGTACAGAAACCTTGTAGTACTTACAGATAGGAAACAATATATTTTCATATACGTTTGTTATATGTTCGGTACTTAATCTTAGCCCCGTAAAAAAGCCAAATTTAACGCTCCAGGAATCCTTATAATAATCTTGATCTAGAACATAATAAGAAATGTAATGCTTGTTTAAATTGTAATAAAAAGACAGTTTTTCATCTATTGATATTTCATCGAAGAATGAATCCCTTTTTTGACGTTTAGATATAGACCTCATTTTTATTACTGAAGAAAAAACATTCGACAAATCATCGTAAAGATTGTTGTTTGTAAAAGATACAGCCTCATAAGAACAATGGTCCATTAAACCCTCCCCGTTTGAAAATATTGTAGTGCGCTTCTTGTTTGCTCCACTTACTTTTGTCCGCAAGATATGGCTAATCATTTAACTGGAACAAAAACGCGTGTCTGTCCACGTGCACCGTTTAAAAATTTGCTTCCCAAACAAAAGTGGCAGGAAGAATTTTTTTAACACGGGGGAGAAATGAATTATATTTTATCAAGACAAAGCCATATTTCTTATCTTTTAAAAAGAGTCCATGGATTGAATAAAAAACTGCTAGAAACTACACCAGCAGAGGATCTTTGCTATATGTCGGCAATCGTTCACCGACTTGAATTACTAGAAATCAAATTGGCTGTAGTTGCTGGAGAAAAATCTGATGTTATCCCATTTGTGATAAATGAAGAAAAAACGATATTGCATTTTCCATCTAAAGAGAAATTCACCTCTGTGAATTTAGCGTTGTGCGTTGGTGAGTTTATGAGCTTTGCGATGGGTAACAGGGATACGAATAATTTGTTTAGCAGAATAGATGTGCTGCGAGACTCGTTGCCGGAAGAAGAAATTTTGGATTGTTACTATGATGAAATAATTTTTTGTGCACTTGTATTTTTGTATTCCACACCAGGGCTTGATCCCATCGCTGCAATGGTGGCTTCATTTTCTGAACGAGCTTACCTGTCCGCAGGGATGATTGAAGTTCCCTTGTGTGTGCAGCGTGTTACGACAAGGTCAGGAGCATCTTTGCTTGAGGAATTTTATAAAAAAGAAATCTCGATCTTTCAATACATGACTGACAAACTGATGTATGGAGCAAGTTACATGGCGTTTGATTACGCAACGCTGGCGTCAGAAAGGCTGATTTGCGGGAATTGTTAAAACTTCCGAGAAACCGGATGAATAATTGTCGAGAACGAGGCCGCCCTCTTTTGTTTTTTTGAGCAGTGTGGTATAACATAACAACCTTAAACTTTTTATCGGAGGAGTTATGTTTCTAGCTTATCAAAATGTAGCAGTAGAATATTTGGATCTAAATAAAAAATATCTTCAGTGCTCTGAAGGATGCGGAATTCTTCTGGATGTAGACTTGGTTGGCGAGATTCGAGTAAAACTTGGGAATGACGTCGATTTTATCTTGTTAGAGAGACTTCTGTTTTTTTTAAGAACAACCTATCCAAAAGTCTGTATTTCTTTATTTTCAAATGGTAATAAATTGAACTATAATACTGTAGCGAGTTTAGGAAGGCATATTAATAAATTTTACTTGGTTTTATTCTCTCCGAATCTTAAATCTAATAGAGATATGTGCGGAGCAATGCTGGATAAGCCAATAATCAAAAGTGCAATTGCCAGACTAAGTTGTTTTTATTCTGTTGATTGTGCCGTTGTTTTCTATAAAGATCCAACCTCGACATTTGATTACAGTGATATAAATTCAGCTTGTGATTTTTGCATAAGTATTGACGTTGATAAAATTTGTGTAATCTGCAATCTTGATGATTTTTCGGAAACCAGCATATTTAATTTTAAAACAATTATCAAAAATGAGAGCAGATCCCGTGTTGGCGAACTTCGAGGTATAAAGGTTGCTCTACGGTTTTTTGGTGGTCTCCACAGGAAGCTTGATAAGGCTTTTGTATAACATTTATGAGGAATTTAAAATGGGAAGCTATGGGGGTGGCATTTGTCTAAATAAAGACTCTGTATTTAAGATCGCAGGTATTTTGCGTGATCAAATAGAGGTATGGTCTATTAATGACGTTCAAATGCGAGTAGAAAAGAAATTTCGAGATGGGTATGTAAATCTAAACTCAAAAGAAATGCTTCATAAATCTCTTTTGGTTGAGCGGATGCTAACCCCCCATGTATTGTCTGAGATTTCTGATGATGCGACATATGCCTTTGAATTACTTGTGGCGTTAGGGAAAAAATACCATTGCATTATTGGCACAAAGAGCGATAAATCTTCAATTTCAAAGTCTCTTAATGTATATTCATTTTTTGATTCTCAAATAAGAGAATATCATAGTGATGCGGAATCTTTTTTTTGTTCTGTAACCGTTTTGTATTTTGTTACTTGTAAGCTCGGCAATAAGAACTTATTTCGTGAATTATTAAAAGAGATAAAAAACAAGAGCCCGGATACACCACTTATCAATTATTCTTATTCATATTTCTTGAAAGCTGTACATGAAGAAGGAGTTTTTTCAAATAAAGACAGTTCCGCCTCTTTTTTTAACAAGACGACTGAGCAACTTCATTCACTTAACTGTGAATTTGAAAAAAACTTAATTGAGAACTATGAGCATTTTCATGCTGTTTCCGGAGAAGGTCTCTATTTAAACTAAATTTTTAATAAAGCCTTAGTTATTACAAAGCCTCGGCAAAGTGTTTGTCGAGGCTTTGTTATTTAAATTTTGATTTCCTATCACAACTAATTATTAACGATGATGTAGGAGATCATATAAAAATGAGCATGAAAAATTATGATATTACCGATCCGACTTTTGTTCAAGATCTGCAAGCCAGCCAAGGCGTTGTATGGCAGGCAGCAAAGTATATAGGGAGTCTCGGATACACTGTGACCGTTAGAGGGACAAACGTTCGTCCGAGTCCGGAAGAGGCTCCTAGCTACTCTGATATGGGTGATATAGAAATCATTCAAAGAATTGAAGTAAAGAAACGAATTGATATTGATTTTCGATCTGTTGATGATTTTCCTTATGATTCAATAATTGTCGATGTTGCCCATACTTGGGACAACGCAAAGCAAAAACCATATGCATACATGATTTATAATTCTTCTTTAACCGGCTTTATTCTGGTGAAGGGCTCGACGTTCAAGCACTGGATAAAAGTTCAAAAATATGATAGACAGAAAAAAAGAAAAAGAATTTTTTATGAATGTCCCCTACAATATTGCTCTTATAAAACACACTTAGACGATACTTTTTAGTATTTAAAAATTTGTTTTTCTTTTTGTTCTTCGTCGATAAAAGTATTTAATTATTATTTTTATTTATTATGAAGTATTTGTATTTCATAGAAGGAGCATGTATGAAAAAAAGTTTTATTTTTTTGTTGCTTATGTTGATTATGAGCTGCAATTATGCGGTAGCAGGTGGGGTTACTAAGGTAATTAATTCATCTTATCGGCACAATATTACACCAGATTTTTTTCAAGGAAAAAAATTCAAAGTTGTTTTTTCTGGATCAAACGACAGTGTTGCTATGGTTGTTGAAAACAAAATTGACAACTTAGGCGGTGACATCGGAGACGATATTGTTGTGCAGGTTGATTTTAAAAGCCATCCAAAAACAAATTTGGTGCCTGGAAGAAAAACCTTTTACATGGACTCACTTGGGTCGCGTGTAAATACTGCCCGTGACATTGATAAGGAAGCTCAAAGAATTGGTTATAACCCATTGCGGGAAGAGCAAGAAGTTCCAATAAACAAATTAACTGAAACTATGGTTTTATCTCAACCTCCTGTATACGAACATGAGTTAATTGTTACATTTGAGGTCGACAATCATTATTATAATGGTTTAGCGAAGGTCGAGACGCCATATTTGGACACCCGAATTGCTATCCAACTAGTTAAGGCTTTGATGAATAACTTCCCAGGCTCAGGCGGATACAATACTCTCGCCAAACGAGATTAAAATTTAAACAGATGGAGTTTTTTATGAATCAGAGAAAAAGGTCTCAGCGGGGTTCCGCAATTATAGGGTTTATCGTTATTCCCTTGGTTATTTCGGCTGGAGTCATGATTTTCGGTAAGTTTTCTGGGGAAATTTCTTCCCGCGAAAACGCAACCCAAGCTACAGTCGAAAATTCAACCATAAAAACACCGACATCAGGGGTTAATTTAAAACCCAACAATTAATCGTTTGTCATCAACCCTCTTTTTTCAGAGGGTTTTTGTTTTCAATCCAAATAATTTTTACCCCGCCTTTCGGCCCTCGTTGACTAATCAAGGATATCATACCCGCCTGCGCGAGCCTTTTGAGAATTTTTTTAATTCCAGAGGATGACGAGCCGAATTTTTCTGCTATTTTTGATATCGTAGTGCTTAACTCTTTTTCGTTTTTTAAATATCTATACAGAGAAAAATATAATAAATTTTGTCCATATTTATATTTGCTTGAACAGTCATAAGTCTTTCGTATTTTCTTTGACTCAATCGCACACATAATATCGTCACCATCCAGACTAGCTCCTTCGGTGTCTGAATGAGATACCAGCCTATCAGATCCTTCGATAGCTGAATTCAAAGCCTCGTTATCAGTTCCTTCGGTGTCTGAATGAGATACCAGCCTATCAGTTCCTTCAGTAACTGAATCCAAAGCCTCGGTATCAGTTCCTTCGGAAGCTGAATGAGATACCAGCCTAACAGTTCCTTCGGTAGCTGAATTCGAAGCCTCGGTATCAGTTCCTTCGGTAGCTGAATGAAATACCAGCTTATCAGTCCCTTCGGTAACTGAATTCAAAACTTCGGTATCAGTTCCTTTGGTGTCTGAATCATATACCGGAGTATCAGTCCCTTCGGTAGCTGAATTCGAAGCCTCGGTATCAGTTCCTTCGGAAGCTGAATGAGATACCAGCCTATCAGATCCTTCGGTAGCTGAATTCAAAGCCTCGTTATCAGTTTCTTCGGTGTCTGAATGAGATACCAGTCTATCAGTTCCTTCAGTAACTGAATCCAAAGCCTCGGTATCAGTTCCTTCGGAAGCTGAATGAGATACCAGCCTATCAGTCCCTTCGGTAGCTGAATTCGAAGCCTCGGTATCAGTTCCTTCGGAAGCTGAATGAAATACCAGCTTATCAGTCCCTTCGGTAACTGAATTCAAAACTTCGGTTTCAGTTCCTTTGGTGTCTGAATCATATACCGGAGTATCAGTCCCTTCGGTAGCTGAATGAAATATCAGCTTATCAGTCCCTTCGGTAGCTGAATTCGAAGCCTCGGTATCAGTTCCTTCGGAAGCTGAATGAAATATCAGCTTATCAGTCCCTTCGGTAACTGAATTCAAAACTTCGGTTTCAGTTCCTTTGGTATCTGAATCATATACCGGAGTATCAGTCCCTTCGGTAGCTGAATTCGAAGCCTCGGTATCAGTTCCTTCGGAAGCTGAATGAGATACCAGCCTATCAGATCCTTCGGTAGCTGAATTCAAAGCCTCAATTTCAGTTCCTTCGGAAGCTGAATGAGACACCAGCTTATCAGTTCCTTCAGTAACTGAATTCAAAGCCTCAATTACAGTTCCTTCAGTAACTGAATTCAAAGCCTCAATTACAGTTCCTTCGGTAACTGATTCGAATACTGACTTATCAGCTCCTTCGGTGCCTGAATATTTGTCGTTCAGCTCCGTCGACCTGAGAACCTCGGCGGTGTCCTGTTCTACGAGCGGCGTTGATTCCTCCATGAGGGGTTCCATAAAAACCGTGGTTCTTACAAGCTTGCCTTTTTTTGGGGATAGGGCAGCTTGGTATGGTGACGCGTCTTGTTTCTTAGCCATTGATCATATCCTCGATCTCTTTGGTTAATTGTCGATACGCCCTGGCCCCCTTTGAAGATCTGCTGTATGTTAATATTAGCTCTTGCATATACTCTGCGTGTTCAATTAACGAAGTTGTAGGTATCATTGTATTAAACATTTTTTCTTTAGTTAAAATACTTTGCAAGTCAGACAAAATAATTTTTGCTAAAGACATTCTGTTGTCTAATTTATTAACAACAACTTTTAAGCTTTTTAAATCAGGATTTTGTTCTGAAGCGTACTTTGTAGCAAAGTTGTTAAGTCTAACCAGACCCTCGATTGAAAATCTTGACTGCGGTACAACGGGAACAATTATGTAATCGCACATTCTTAATGCAGCAAGAGAAAAGTAAAGAACGTTAGGAGGGCAGTCGATTACGCTAATATCAAAGTTATCTCTACAATAAGGTCTAATCAATTCTTTAGGAAGATTGAATAGCTGTTGAGATATTAATTCAAATTCTAAGTATGCCAATTTATCTTCTGATGCTATAATTTTTAAATTTTTAAACCTTGTAGTACAAATGCATTTTTCAATTGGTTCAGGCTGTTCAGGGTTCAGTAGATCAAAAATGGTGTAAGTTGGGGTCATTCCTTTGAGTATGATGCTTGTAGAATTTGCTTGAGAATCAAAGTCAACTAAAGCTGTGTTATATCCCCTTTGGCTTAGTCCATACGCTAGGTTGGTAGCAACTGTTGTCTTTCCCACGCCGCCTTTGTTGTTGATAACTGCGATGATCGCGCCAGGTTTGATTTTCATTTTGTCCCGCCTAGTGTTTGAGCTTGGGTTTGAAACGTGTTTGGTTCACGTATCAATAAATGAGAAAAGTCAGGTATGGCAAGGGTTTTAAGCCAAATTTTTTATAGTCGAATTGCGTTTCAAAACACGATTCAAACCAGTTTTTTTTACATAAAAAATGTGCTAAGCAGAAATTATCCTTTCTGGAGATTCCATAAATCTTCTTGAAGTTTAATTTTATTTTGTTTATAAATAAGGTAAATCTTAGTTTGTTTTTCTGTAACAAATTCATAAAAGGTATTAATATGACTCTAACTATTCATTCTGGCGGTGCTGCTGGAGCAGATACAGCTTTTACTATAGCTGGGTTTAGCAAAGGATTTAATGTTTTTACTCATTCATTTATAGGTCACAACATCAATAATAGTGTTTTTAAAAAGTCTACGATCGTAAAACACAAAAATGACGAATTAAGAGAAAACATAGACATTATGACACATGTCTCAGGTCTGTTAAATAGACAGTTTTCGAATAAACAGTATGTTCAAAACTTGATTTTAAGAAATTATTTTCAGGTCAGTAATTCTGATTTAATCGTTGCGGTGGCAACCATCGACGATATGGAAAAAGTGTTGATTTCTGGGGGGACTGGCTACGCGGTTAAGCTTGCTAACATTCAACTTAAGTCTGTTCTTGTCTTTTGTCAGAAGAGAAAAGAATGGTTTTATTCACTGAATGGGAGTATTTTAAACTGTTTAAATAGAACTCCAGACATTTCAAAGTTCCCTAAAAGCTGGGCAGGCATAGGGTCAAGAGACCTTACGACAGAAGGCGAAAAGTCAATTTACGCTTTATTCAAATAAAAACAGCCCCGTTCGATGGGGCTGTTTTTATTTTTTGTTTTAGATTTTTTCACGATGATTTTTTAACAGAGATATTGCCAATCGGACAATAGTCAACACAAACTAAGCATCCGGTACATATTTTGATATCCATAACGATCCCCGATATTTCATCGTTGTTAACAATTGCAATTGCTTTCTCTGGACAACTCAGCAGGCACTCTTGGCAATCTTTTGGACAAGTTGCTAGATTGTTGTATATGGCCATTGGTATAATCATAAGCTGCTTACCTCATCAGAATTTTGTAATTTTTAAAAATTCTGTTTTTTGAGACATCGGCAATTTCATAAGAAGCCCTTTGTCGTCCAATGTTTTCAAAACACCGTCCACCTTCTGTTCTGCTTCAGCTTTGTTGATCTTATAAACAAGCATTACGGCTTTAATTAGGTCTTCCCTTGTCACGTTATTGGCCATCATAACAGAAGCAATTGTTGCTTCGTGTCGGATAAAAGAAACCGTTTTGTTTGGCTCTTCCCAGCTTATGATCGAAACGCCCATCTTGCTGTATTCTTTCTTGGTTTTAGATAAACGCACTTTTAATATTTCATATGTTTCTTTTTCTGTTTCTTGGGGTTGTTCCGCAAGTGCCAGAGCGGGAATTGTTGAGGCTGCTAAAACAGCGCCCGATATTTGCCAGAATTTTCTTCTTGATACTTTTTCCATAAATAGAACCTCCAAATATATACTCTGTCGCGGGAATAATAATTCCCGCGACAGAGTTTTTTGTTAACAGCCTCTTCCTGTGACTGGCGTTCCAGTACAGTAAGAGGAAGGCATAGTCACACCGTCGTTTCGTTTGCATGTCGCAGATCTAGTTTGCCACCCATCAGCATATCCACACTCGTCAGCGTAGCAAGTACTCCACGAACCGTATACCCAGCTATATGAGACTACGCAGCCAGTTGAAGCTGTACACGACTGGCTTAATATCGGCGTTGCTGTACAATTCGAATTCGCAACGGTTGTCCCATCAGATCTTCGACATGTAGCTGTTCGTGTTTGCGTTCCTGTTCCGCATGTAGTTGAACATGATCCCCAGCTATTATATATCCAAGAATACGTACACGAAGTCGTGACAGTACATGACCTACTTAGTATCGGGGCAGTTGTGCAATATGAGTTGGCAACAGTTGTTCCATCAGAGCGTTGACAAGTCGCAGTTCTTGTTTGTGTTCCAGTGCCACACGTTGTTGAACATGCTCCATAAGTTGTATAGTTCCATGCGTAGGTGCATGATGTTATTACTGTGCACGCTCTGCTTGCCACTGGCTTTGTAGTTGTACAGTAAGAATCCGTTACATTCACTCCGTCGCTACGTTGACACGTGACTGTGCGGCTCTGTGTCCCTGTCCCACATGTTGTAGAGCAAGAGCCATATGCAGACGTAATCCATGCATACGTACACGTTGATGTTCCTGTGCATGATTGGCTCGTTGCAGGTTTTGCGGCTGTACAGCTTGCGTCGGCAACGACTGTTCCATCACTACGCTTGCATTGAACGGTTCTATTTTGTGTTCCAGTTCCGCATGTCGTTGAGCAGGCTCCCCATGATAGAGACTCCCAAGCGTAACTACACCCGGTAGTAACCGTACACGGCTGACTCAGAACGGAGGCAACAGTACAGAAGCTGTTGGCAACCGTTGTGCCGTCAGACCTTAAGCAAGTCGCAGTACGTGTTTGCGTTCCGGTTCCACATGTTGTGGAACAAGAGCCCCATGAGCTATAGTTCCAATCGTAGGAACAAGATGTAGTGACCGTGCAGGCTTGACTTGCGACGGGCTTGGCAGAGGTACAGCTCGCGTCTGGCACTGTTACGCCATCGCTACGCTGACATGTAACCGTCCGGCCTTGAGTACCGGTTCCGCATGTCGTGGAGCATGCGCCCCAGGACGTTGTGTTCCATGAATACGTACAAGTGCTAGTATTAGTACAGGATTGATTTGTAGCGGGTTTTGCAGCCGTACAGCTTGCGTCAACTACGATCGTTCCATCACTACGCTTACACTGAACCGTGCGGGCCTGCGTTCCGGTTCCGCAAGTAGTGGAGCATGAACCCCATGATAGAGATTCCCAAGCATAACTACATCCTGTAGTGGCCGTGCATGGCTGACTCAGAACTGCGGCGGCAGTGCAGAAGTTGTTAGCAACCGTTGCGCCATCAGATCTCAGACAGGTCGCGGTACGAGTCTGTGTACCTGATCCACACGTAGTGGAGCAAGATCCCCAAGAGCTATAGTTCCAACTATAAGAGCAAGACGTGGTATTTGTACATGCTTGGTTTGCGGCAGGTTTAGCTTCGATACAACTTGCATCTGGAACCGTTACGCCATCGCTGCGCTGACATGTGACCGTCCGGACTTGAGTCCCGGTTCCGCATGTTGTGGAGCAAGCGCTCCAGTCCTCAGAAACCCAAGCGTACGTACAACTGGAAGTATCGGAGCACGACTGACTAGACTCAGGCTTAGCGGCTGCGCACCAAGAATCTTCTACGATGGTTCCGTCGCTTCTTTCACACTCAATGGAGCGTGTCTGTGTTCCAGTGCCACAAGATTCTGAACACGTATTCCATTCTCCGGCTGTCCAGCCATATAAACAGGAGCTTGTATCCGTGCATGACTGAGAAGTGTTTGGCTCGTTAAGTGGGTTGCAATTTGAAAGAGCTACATAATTACCATCGTTTCGCAAGCAATAATTTTCTCTAGATTGTGACCCATTTCCGCATGTTGAAGAGCAGTTAGTCCATGTTCCGCTTTCCCATTCATATGTGCAAGACGAGTAATTAGTACACGGATTATTTGAACTAGGTTTAGACGTTTCATCGCAATAATTATCTGCGACAGTTGTTCCATCGTCACGTTCGCACCAGACATTTCTGATTTGACTTGAAGGTCCACACGCTTCAGCGCACTGCTCCCAATCAGAGTTATTCCAAGAATAGCCACAGCTTGCGTAATCGCTACACTCAACATTGGCCTCAGGTTTGAGTTCTTCTTGGCACATGATTGATGGATTACCATCTAAGTCGATGCATTTAACATCCCTGTCTCTGGTTCCTGTCCCGCATGTAGCAGAACACTCAGACCAAGTATCAACAACCCAGCAAACCGAAGGACTTAAGCCAGGTTCTCCTTGAGTCGAAATAGAGGCTGGTCCAAATTTGGAACAATCCGATACAGATCCGGTGTAAGTAGCCCCCTTTGCCTCCAGTATGACAATTTTATCGTCAATTTGGTAGGCTCCGATAGGTAAACTTCTATTCTCGATGTGTTCTTTGTTGAGAATAGGGATGTCTTCAGAGTATCGACCTCCTTGTTGATTACTTAGTCCTTGACCAGCATACGAGTTGATGCTCATCAAAAAAACAAGTAAGTAAGTAAAAAGTTTCTTCATAATTTCCCCTAATTTTTTAAAATTTCTCCTTTGTTATGGATTTGAAAAATAGTTACCTATTATTAGAACACAGGTAAAATAGTTTTTTTTAATATAAAAACAAAAAAAACCGGACTTTGCGTCCGGTTTTACTGTTTTATGTTAATTTTGTTAAGACATGTACTCTTTTCTGTCCTTGTATTCTTCAAGCTTTCCAGCGTTGAATCTTTTGACGGGGCGATAAAATCCAGTTACGCGAGTATATACTTCGCACTCTTTTTTACATGTCGGACACTCAAAGTGTTCTCCACTAATATATCCGCAGTCGTCACAGATGCTAAACGTCGGCGTTATTGATACGTAGGGCATCTTTGATTTGCTTAGAATCTTAATAATCAGACTTTTGAGCGCATCAATATCGGTTACAGACTCGCCGAGGTAAACATGAAAAACAGTTCCTCCTGTATATAGAGTCTGAAGTTTGTCCTGATGTTCAACAGCTTCGATTACGTTAGCAGTAAATCCCACAGGGAGATTTGTACTGTTCGTGTAATATGGATTTTTTGACCCACTGGCTACGACGTCTTCGTATTCAGCCTTATCAATCTTTGCGAGACGATATGCTGTGCCTTCAGCCGGGGTAGCTTCAATATTGTAGAGATTGCCTGTTTCTTCCTGAAAACGGGTTGCAAGATCCCTCAAGAGGTTCAACGTTTCTGTTGCCAAGCCAATCCCTTCATGTGTCTCGATGCCCTTGCCGATGAGATTTAGACAAGCTTCGTGTCCACCAACAAGTCCAATAGTGCTGAAGTGGTTTTTGTAGCCACAAGTCAAATATCTCTTCGTGTACGGATAAAGACCAAGATCAAAATACTTTGTAATAATTTTTCTCTTAATCTCTAGACAATTCTTCGCTAACTCCGCGTACTTCTTAACCTGAGAGAAAAACACCTCTTTGTCCCCGTTTGCGACATAAGCCATTTTGGGTAAATTCAGTGTTACAACACCAACAGATCCGGTCATGTCTCCTGCGCCAAAAAGTCCACCTGTCTTCTTTCGAAGCTCCTTGAGGTCCATTTGAAGTCGACAGCACATGGATCGAACATCTTCAGGGCTGATATCGGAATTGATGAAGTTCTGGAAATACGGGACTCCATATTTTGCGGTAACTTCAAGAATCTTCTTTCCTACTTCAGACTCCCATGGGAAATCAGGGGTTACATTGTACGTCGGGATTGGATACGAGAATATCTTTTCATTGGCATCACCTTTCAGCATCACTTCAAGAAATGCCTTGTTAAACATATCTTGCTCCTCTTGAAACATGGAATAAGTGTAATCATCCCACGTTTTCCCGCCAACAAGAACTGGTTCGTTCGCCATATGGCTAGGACACTTAAGGTCTAAAGTGATATTTGTGAAAGGACTCTGTCCACCCCATCGAGAATTCGTGTTCATGTTATAAATGAACTTTTGCATCGACTGCTTCACCTCTGCGTAAGACAGATTGTCTTTCCGAATAAAGGGGGCAAGCAGTGTATCCACGTTATTGAATGCCTGAGCACCGGCCCATTCATTCTGGAGTGTTCCCAGGAAGTTAATCATCTGACCAAGAATTGAATCAAAATGAGACGCAGGAGCGGAGCACGTGTTTCCAGGGCAGTTAAATCCGTCCATGATCAGGTTTTTAAGGCTCCATCCAGCACAATAGCCAGTCAATCCCATTGAAAGGTCATGAATATGGAAAAAACCATGTCGATGAGCTTCTCTTATCTCCTTAGGCATATGTTCAAGAGCGTGTTTCGCCTGAACTGTTCCTGACATGTGGAGCATCAAGCCCTGAAAGGAGTGCGCGATATTGGCATTTTCCTTCACTCTCCAGTCAATACCTTCGATGTATTCATCAATGACAGAGTTTGTATCAACATGCGTTGCCGCGATTTCTCTGGACCGTCGTCTCTGGTCACGATAAAGAATATAGGCTTTCGCAACGTCAAAATATCCAGCCTTCATGAGAATCTTTTCCACATGGTTTTGAATATCTTCAATGTGAACGATGTATTTCTTTGGTTTTTCCCTTTTGATGAACTCTTCCATTGCTGAAAGAGGAGATTTTTTCAGTTCAGCAAAATCAATGTTTTGCATGTATACTGCATATAAAAAATCTTTAAGATCCTTCTCGTTCAGAGTAACATTTGCAGCCTTCATAACGGCTCCAAATATTTTGTTGTAATCCCACGGAACAAGGGCACCGTCCCTCTTGCAAACAAAAATATTCATATCGTACCTCCAATATATATAAGTTGATTAATGACATTTAGAAATAACATAACACAAACGGTATGTTAGAACAGAAATTTGGCAGAATTGTGAAGCGTAATCAGAAGAAGAGCGGGGGGCTAGCCCCCCGGCTCGTGTCACAGGGGTTGCCCCCACCCGGCCCAGCCCAAACTAATTTTTTTTGGAGGAAAAAAATTAGTTTATTAAGGAGCTGCGCAATCTACATACCACTCAATGGTCTCCACTCATTTAAGAGCAGATAACTTAAAGAGCGGGTATGTAGACTCCGCAGCTCCTTAAGTTTGTTAACGTTTTGTGTAAAAAGCCTCACGATTCTTTGTAAAACCAGAAATCGAATGCATGAAATCCTCCAATTTTTGCATTCATTTCGATGCCATACCCATGCATGTTAAGTTTATCACCTCCACGCCCTCTAAGCGCGGAACAATTATAAGTGTTATACATGGGGGTCAGTTTTACGCCTTAGCCTATACATCTACGAGCAATCCAAACAAAATTAGATCGTCATAGCAAACATGTAAGAACTATTCTCAAATAGAGATAAAAGATAAAGGAGATTTTTTAATTCAAAAATTGATTTAACAGGAAAAGTGGAGTTGAACTAAAGGGATTCAACGAAATCGACATAAAGAATTTCACATGCTCCAGCTCCGGTATCTGATCTGGACATACTTGATTTGTAGAGTTTATTGTCAATCTGTACATCAACCAAAAACCCACCCATTTTTACCAGATCATTTTTTTGAATATTCTGAATTAGGGCCAGAATATTTTCATCCTTGGGAACGATGTGAATATTTGCCACATGGTGTTTTAATTTTTCGGCTGTTTTTAGGTCTGTGGTCCCATCCCAGAAAAGCCATTTATTTTTACTCGTGAAGTCGAGGGTAGGTAGGGAGTGTTTAAATATAATCCCATTGGGTAACTGAGTTGCGAATTCTCCCCAAGTTATTCCAATATCAACTGGCATAACATCTTTTCCGCTTATAACGTCCTTATATCTTCCATGCTTGGTTATGGCTAAAACTTTTCCTGATACCAAAAATTCGGCTACTGTAGTTAACTTTGTTCTACCAATCGCGATTATTTGTTTTTGCACAGATTTTTGATGAACAACAAAATCTTTTTTTGGTTGGGTTTCTATTTTTTCAAAAACTTTTATCTCTAAATTTTTTGTTGTAAAATCAACTGATTCTTTTCCGTGATTAATAAAATGATATCCAGTTAGCGGGACGACTACTAATGTTATAATTATTGCAATGAATACGATCAATTTTTCCATACTAGTTGTAGCAGGGAAAATAAATATTTTATTTGACTTATGAGTTAGTTATGATAAAACATATTTTCTGTTTAGTATTTTTTTTGATAGTAAAAAATAAAAAAAGGATGTGTTATGAATAAATCTATTGCGTTCATTGTTTTGTGTGTTTTTCTTACAGGCTGCGGTAGTATTATCAATGGAACTTCACAAAAGATTGCGATTACATCTGATCCTCTTGGAGCAAAGGTTGTCGCAGTTGGAGGAAAGGCCGATGTAGAGATGGTCACGCCATGTACAATGGAGCTGAAGCGTAAGTATGACTACATGCTAACAGTCAGCAAGGAGGGCTACAAGCCAAGAACCGTTCAGGTTATGAGTGTTGCGTCTGCCGCCGTGGCCGGGAATTTGATTGCCGGAGGATTGATCGGATGGGGTGTGGATGCCGCCACTGGTGGTGACAGCAGGCTTGTTCCTGAAGTGGTGAACGTGTCCCTTGACCCAGAGATTGCAGCTCAATCTGGCCCTACAGTTGACAAGGCTGTCGCGCTGGAAGAGGGGTATCGCAAGATCGACGAGCAGCTTGCTGCTGGCGTCATTACCGTTGAGAGGGCTTCTGAGATGCGAAAAGAACTATCAGGCATTGTGAACTAATATTTGAGAACACCCCGCGATTCGCGGGGTTTTTTACGTGGAGGGAGTCAAGAGATGTTTGTCGTACAAGACCATGAGATTTTGCCTGATTTTTGCTACGAGGCACTAAGAGCGGTGGAATATCAAAATTGGTTGAGTCTTGGATCTGCCCAGGTTCGTCGCGTTAGTGACTTTGATTTTTCTACGTTCTCAGAAGTAGATATCCCAGTCGGTTCCTTGGAGTTCGTTCGGAGTTTTTTTTCTCAAAAACTAGGTATAACTTCAGATCCGAGACCGTTAAATGTTCCAACGTGTTTGCATAAATACTGTTATGTAAAGAGAAGTATTTGGAACGATGTCACAAGAGAAAATATCGACACTATGATAGACGAGCTTCCTTCAAAGATATTTGTAAAGCCTGCTACAAGATATAAAGACTTTGTCGGGGATATTGTCGTAAAAGAAAGTTTGGCGGAATATTTAAGACGTCATTCTTGCATTGATATATCAGAAGTTGTTGAATTCAAAGATGAGTGGAGAGTCTTTGTCCACAACTATAATTTTTTAGACCTGAAGTGTTATTCTGGAATATTTTCTAGTTATCCGAACGACTCGTTTATCATGGATATTGTTTCGACCTTAAAGCAAAACACTCCTAGCTTGAGAAGTTATGCGCTTGATTTAGGCTTGATTGGTGTTGATTACGCAGTCATTGAAGTTCACCCTTTTGTTTCTTGTGGTTTGTACGGATTTCGAGATCCTCGATACTTATTGGCGATGTTTGTTAATGGAGCAGGGTATTGGCGCGGAGCCGCCGGTTAAAATTAAAAAACGCGACTACCTTAAGTTTTTGACTCAAGGCGCGGTCGCGTATAAGTGGGAGGATGCTGGGGATGGATTCTAGTTGTTGGAGCGAAGAGATAGGCAGCGCCGACATATGTCGTTGTCTGTGTCTTGGCACTTGGTGTTATCTCCGCTATGTCGCGCTAAGCATCGAGACGCTTGTGCGCTGATTTTATTTCTTTCTATATCTGCTACGCTAGGTTTGGTAAATGGCGACTCGGGTATTGCTATTTCGTCTTTTTGCACATTTGTAAAAATAAATCTAACTGCCAAGACTTTATTCTTTCTTTTTATTTCCTGAAAGTCAAAATTATAGTCTGCAACTTCGTTTATGTTATCACGGGCGTCAATCAATACTCTTCTTTTAAATTCTGCAAAATTATTAATTTGAGTTTTTGGTGAATTCAACTTTTTGTGCAATTCACTAATTTCAACGTCAATGCTTTTATGGGTATTTTTATATGACCTTAGATATACATATAGGGTTTGTGTAGGGATGGAGGGGAGTAACATGAAGATGTTGACTGGATATTTTGTAAAGTTCTTAGTCAAAGACAAGAAATGAGGATTTAAAAGATCATTGAAACAAACTTCAATTTTTTTTATACTGTCATCATAGCTGCACTTAGCAAAAACGGAATAAACTTCGATTTTTCTGTCTTCTTCGATTGTAACAGTTCTAGACGCTAAATCAGTGATGGCTTTTTTTATTAACTTATACGTTGTTCCGCTACACGTTACTTTTGCTTGTTCAAGGATCTCGGAGATTGGAATCTCGTAGGTTCGAAAAACCTTGTCTGTTGATTTAATTAATGAGGCAATATAGGTAAAAATTCTTCCTTCATATATTGAGTTAGGTATCCATTCTTTTCGTGCCATCGAATTACTTACGACGACATTGTTTTGGGGGAGATGTAATATTTCTGGATCTATCGTCTTTTTGGAGTCATCTCGCAGTGTCTGGTCCATAGGCCTTAGTCCCCCTTTTTTGTCGGCATCTTATCAAGATTTTTTCTTTTCACAAGAAATAATTATAAAAAAAGTTTTATGGCAAAATTTTCAAAGGCCGAGTCGCGTGCCCTCCTTAAACTCTTACCTAAGACAACGAATTTATTATCTTATTTTAAAGATGTCAACTTTTAGGCGAATCAACCAGGTCGATGCTGCTGAAAATTCTGCCATAGCTTGTTGCCATAGCTCTGGGTGGCGAACTCAGGACGATCTCGAAACTATGGCAAAGTTTTCGTAGCGAGCCAGGTAGGGCGG